>Ga0123342_1000521_pt1 | contig 61216 bp, 25 predicted proteins | sample Turbeawhitnodule_FD_89960 | JGI IMG/M metagenome (GOLD analysis project Ga0123342, IMG submission 89960) | Root nodule microbial communities of legume samples collected from Mexico - Turtle bean Mexico white nodule | ecosystem: Host-associated > Plants > Roots > Nodule | place: Mexico: Nepantla... | reverse complement strand
ATAGTTAAGGCCCAAATAAACCCAATTATAAGAATATTAATTAAAACAATGGATTTATTTATTATTATAGTCCAATAATCTATGAATTAGGCTAATGAGTGTGAATAAATATATGCTCATCACACATTCCCTTCACGAAAAATATGAGTAACCCTAAACCTGATTTTCCCACAGTAATTAAGACAAGTATTCCATCGATTACAAAGCATCCAAGAAACATTGGTCCTAGTAGTAAACGCAACACAAACCAAAGCAGAATCACATTCCATCCAGACATTAGTAAGCCCCATCTTTTGAACTTCAAGAAACACAAAGAAAACTCCAATAAATTCCCACATACTCCCATGAAAAATACCTCCACAAGTAGTAAGACCAGGATATCCCTTCACAGCCCCATCAATGTTAATTTTAACATAGCCTGGTGAAGGAAACTCCCATCTAACAGGAAGAGGACGAAAAACTTTACCAGTACGAGTATTAATACCAAAAAACTTGATCACATTGAAATCCAACATATCATTCTTCATTGAAGCTTTAGACGAATTACCCACTAGACGAGTTAAATTTTTAATAACTGAAATTGTTGTAAAAACCTCAATCTTATCCTGAAAACGAGCATAATTCCTCATACACCTTATCATCCAAATATAAAATGTTATCACAACAAGCTTAATCAATTTAATCAAATGACTACCACCACTCTTAATAAAATAAAGAAGATCATCCTTATTAGAGAAATGAGAAGTAGGAAAAATTTGCCGAACCCAACTCCAAATACGCAAAGCATTAGAACATTCAAAAATAAATGCTGAATAGATTCCTCGTGCTCTTCACAAAGCGTACACATAAAACAAATATGCATACCTTTATTTTGATTATGCTGATCTGTAGGAAGTCACCCATGAACAACTTTCCAAAGGACCAGAGTTTTGGAAGACGGAAGATATGAAGACCAAATAAATTTACCCCAACCACATGGAACTCCGGGATCCAATAAAAAAGTCATAGCTGATTTAAGAGTAAAACGACCAGACTCATCTATAATCCAATTAGGAATATCATGTTCCGTCCTAACCATGATATGACTAAAAAGATGAGGCATCTACTGTAAAGACAATGGAATATTCCAATCACCACCTACAAAAAACTAAGAGACTGTATCTAGAATGATAACAACATAAGATAATCCTACAATATTTGCTAAAGAAGTAGTACCACACCATTTATCATTTCATAAATTAATAAGAGAACTTGTACCAACAGTCCAAGAAGTATAATCAAGTAGAATAAAACTGCTTAATTCCAGGCCAAAGAGATGAAGATCTATAAACCATTCAAAACTCGTATTTTGATTTAAGAACCATGACTTTCAAGAGCAAAGACCAAGGCCTGTTGCTATAAGCAAAATTCCAAGCAAACTTAAGAAGATATGCATTATTTTCATGGTAAAGATTAATAATCTTCAAATCTTCATTCTCAAGGGGAGAGTAGCTATACCTTTTTTTAGAATATCACCAGGAGCAACAACCTTAATTGACCCTTCACAAAATGTTTACTAAATATTCCATTTTTCAAAATGATTAATAATTAGTTATGATTTTTTTTTTAACTTTTTAATGTAATTATATTTTATTTATAGTTAAGTTATCTTTCACATATTTAAATTGACATAGACATAAATAAATTTAAGCTTTACTCAAATCCACACTTAAAAATAATAAATTAAATTTTCAAGTTGAAAATACTATACTTTTTGAGAAAATGAAGAAGAAGAGAGTTTATTAAAAAAACTTTAAAAAACTCATTTCGGAAGATATTATATATGTTTCAAAAAGCTCGTTGCATAATATATTTTACATGTCGTGGAAATTGTTACATAAAACTTGTTCTTAAAGGTATCATGTGTATTCTATAAAAGTTGTTCTATCTTTCCGAAAGTTCATTCTAAAATTTATTCCATATTTTAAAATATATTCCATGTATTACACTAATTATGTTTTAAAAAAAATCTCGAAATTATTTTTATAAATAATAAAATATCATTTTAAAAATTATTAGGGTTAAAAATCACGGGGTGCAAGGAAGAATAAAAATCCATGTCTTGTTAATTTAATTAACAATCAAATGTTCGTTATCATTACATAGACTCTTTTAAATTTTGAAGTGTTTCAGTCTGTAATTTGACCCTACAATAAGTAAGACCTAATATTGTGAAATAGTTAAGAAATTTACTTGCATTTGATTCAAATGTTTGACTATTTTGCATTTGAATTTGAACTTAAATATTCATTGTTTTTTTTTTATACTTAAAATCATTTAAAAATAATAAAATTAAGTTTTTAATAACTAAAAATGATGACTATATATGGTCTTCAAAATTTTGTTATTAAAAATGTTGATAGAATATCAATAGAAAGTAGTTATAATATTTTATTATTTCGAGTATGTAAAATTTGTTGGATTTAACAAAGACATATTACTTTTTTTATGAGAGTAAATACTTAACAATAATACCAAATATATTATACATTAATTATTCCACCAATAATCTCAAAACTGCTTTCTCTTAAATCATCAAATCGATTGTTGATTTTGTGTGAAATCTCCCTATAAATTTTTTCCCTCTAATTTAGAGTTAATATATATCTTTTAATAATTATTGTGTGTGATACTTTAGAAAGAAAAATATTAAATGAAAAATTATTGTAAATTTAAAAAATTGCATTTACTATAAATGTTAGTATTTTAGCTTGCAAGATATACACTCTAAATGTTTATTTTTATACAGCCAAGTGTTACAATAAATAGTCTAAATTATACTATAATTAATTTGTATAAACATAAATTATATTTGATATCTATAACAATAATTTTATAATCATATAATGCTATTTTTATCTATTGATACATTGTTTTAAATAGTATTAAAATTTAATTTAAAAAATATGAAAACGATAAATAAAAAAACTACATAATTTTTAAAAATAAAATAAGAAGAAAAACCAGTACCAAGTAAAAAAATATAGTGGTTTCTAATGATTACAAAATATATTTTTAGATTGATTTTCTCAAGATTGTTGTTGGAGAATGAATTATAATTGTCGATATTAGATAAACCGATTATGTTACCATAATAATATATATTGCGAATTTATTTATGTATTTAGTAATCTTTTTGAGTTGGTTAATATTAGCTAAAAATAAATTAAAAATAAAAAGAATATAAAATATTTTTCATGACATTATGTCTTCACATAATAAAAATGATACCGATTCTTAGAAACTGTTTAATTTTAACTTAAAATATTCTTATTAAAAATAACAATAATGGTTAGAATATTTAATGATTTTATAAATAAAAATAAAAAGGAACAATTACGGGAATAAGAAAGTGTAAATATTAATTTTAAGTAATTAGTATATGGTGATTTACGGTTCCATTCAATCACTAAGCAATGTCATTGACAGATGGAGTAATCTGATTGGCCGAATGCCATGATGTCAAATTAAAAATAAAATAAATAAATAAATAATAAAACGTTTTACAATTTTCCCCCTCACATTATTATTAATATATCCTTTTCTTTTCTCCGTGTGTCTCTCTCGTAGAGGAAAAAAAAGGGCTAACAAAAAGACTCTCTCTCTCTCCTTTCATCTGCACACCATCGTCGTTTAATCCCAATCGGTTTGTCGTTTTACTCTCTAAATCGGAAGTTACCACCCGCCGCCGAAGCCGCCCCCGGGGAATCTCTCCGCCGCCGCTCCATCATTCGAATCTCGCTCTGCCGCGATTCCTCTAACACCAACCGATTGTCTTGTTCTTTTTCGTTTGTTTCTTTTCCTTTGATATTCGAAGCCGGCGATTCCGTTTCCGGTGAGTCCTTGTCGGAGGAGAAGTGCGCACGATTATTAACCAGCGCACCGTCGCTCGTCGCGGTTCCTTCCGCTCGAACCAAATTGCCGGAACTCCCTCCCGCTCTACAACGAGGAAAGGTGAAAGTCGCTTGCTCTTGCTTGCATCATCGACGCATGGATTTGCTCATTGCGTAGTGATTGGGTTTCGGAATAAGGGTTCCGATTTCGGATTTAGGTCGTTTTTTTGTTTGCGAGGTCGTGTTCTCCAAGCCTTAAGGGTTTTAGCGACGAGCTTCGTCGAGTTTGCTTCTCGATCCGTTGCTTTCTCCCTTTCGATTCGGTTATGCCGTTGCTTTTCGGAGATTAACTTGTTTTTGATTCGGTGATGATCATTTTGTGCATTGAACGGTGTTGAAATTCGATTTTGGTGAAACAGGAGTCTTAACGGTATTCTGTTTTGACCGTTACACTAGACACTTGTTTTGAAGCAGTGCTTTCACTCCTTGATCAATGTGGTTCGTCTGCGAACTTAGTATAATGCATATAGGACTGTTTTTAACCTAAAACTTGAAGTATAAATCGAATTTACCTCACCTGGGTCAAGTTCCACTTGAATTCAACCTGAAACGAGCTTTTCTTTTTTCATTTCAATTTGCCCATTACTTGATTGCTAGGGAATGTGTGGAAACTATTAACATGTGAAATTTAACTCACTAATTAACCAGTGGTCTGTGAAGGAATTGCAACTCTATGGAGTTACCACTGGTTGAACGCCTGAACCTGCTTACTTGACTACTGAGAGCTAAGCATGCTTGGTGGTTATATCAGTATGTATTTGTAAAAGTCTTGCAGAAGATGTAAACTGGTGCTATTATTTTCCTCTACGTCCTTTTTATCATGCTGGATTGTTGTAATACGGGTTTTCTATTTTGTTATTTAATTTAACTTACATTATCAACGTGTGATAAGTGGCATACGCCGACCATCATTAGGATCCTTCTGACCATAAATTACTCTCTCTGTTGTTCAGGTTTTGAGGAGTCAGAAGATAACTGAAGGAGCACGTGATATTTTTTTATTATGATTAATCACACTTACAGTGTGGAGACTGGAGTAAAGATAATTGTAGGTTAGTCATATGTTATAGGATGGCTTTCTTCAGGAACTTTTCAAATGATACAGTATCACATGGCGTCATGGAAGATAAAAGCCAAGGACAGAATGCAAATAGAACTCATAGATCAGTAGGTAATGAATGTACTGATGCAACTTCTAGCGAGAAAGAATTTGATATGAACATGGAGGCACAGTATGAGAGTGATGGCGAACCAGTTGGTTCTGGTAGACTGCAAACTGAGGCAACAGCCGATGATGGAGATGCTGTGAAAGAATCAACCTTGCAGACTGCTGGTAATAAAACAGCTATGATGGGAAGGTGGGTTTCAAGTTTTTGGAAGGACTGCGGGCAAATGGGCCCTCAAAATGGTTCTGAATCTGGGCAGGAGTCAAAAAGTGGATCAGATTATAGAAATGCAGATGGGTCTGAAGATAATTCATTGGATGGAAGAGCAGGAAGATTAGACTCGGATGATGATGATGGGCAAAAGGAGGAAGGAAAAGGTCCAAGAGGTCTCTCTGATGTTCCCGCTGAAGAAATGTTGTCGGATGAGTATTATGAGCAGGATGGGGAAGAGCAAAGTGATTCAATACATTACGGTGGTATAAAAAAGCCTTCTGAATCGAATTCATGGCCACAAAGGATGTCAACCACCGCAAATAGAACTTTGCACAGGAATTCGAGGTTTTCAGATGATGCCGAAGAAGATGACGACGACGGAGATAATGATAATGATGGTGATGATGCTGATTATGAAGAAGAGGATGAAGCAGATGGTATGTTAAACCTTCTCTTCAGTGTGGAATATCGTTTTTAGATTAGCCAATTTCTGGCCCTTGTTATCTAGGTATAATTATTGATGAACTTCTGTGATTTTCTAATGTTATAAACATCGTGCAGAAGATGATCCTGATGATGCAGACTTTGAGCCTGCCACAACTGGTCATGCTGGAAATAAGGTAATTATGTGTGCTTGTGTTGCAATTTAAATAGTAAGGGGTTGCATAAGTCCGTTAGAAGCTAACTCTTTCTTTACTGTTAGTTTTGAAGTAAATATTCTGGTGGATGTTTTTGAAAATCAAATTGATTAACTGTTGTTACAGGATAAAGATTGGGAAGGTGAAGGCTCTGATGAAGATGATGACAGTGATGAAAATATAGTTGTCTCAGATGATGATGAAACTTTCTATGCTAAACGGCCTAAAGGAAGGCAACGAGGTAAGATTGGACAAAACATGAAATCTACCAGAGATCGCAAAGTGTATGCTGCATCTGGTCGGCAAAGAAGAGTTAAATCATCTTTTGAGGACAATGAGTCAACAACGGAGGATTCTGACAATGACAGTGATGAGGATTTCAAAAGCTCAAAAAAGCGAAGTGTTCATGTTCGCAAAAATAATGGTCGTTCTTCTTCGGCTATAGGTTTTTCTATGCGCAGCAATGAAGTTCGCACTTCTAGTAGGACTGTTAGGAAGGTATCATATGTGGAAAGTGAAGAAAGTGAAGAAGTTGATGAAGGAAAAAAGAAGAAGTCCCAAAAGGTACAACCTTAACTATACACAACTGAGCATGATTTCTACCTCCTTCTCTTTGGGTGTCTGTAGTTCGGTGTAAATGTCTTGGGGTTTATTTATCTACTAGAATTCCGTAGATGTTGAATGTTGATTCTCATATATGTAAGACTCAAAATAATCATGTCACTTCAAATAATGTGGATTCCAAAGGCTGTTTTACTTGCATAGTAAATAACTACTGATTAGACACATCTTTTCTTATTTGAGTAAATAATTTTGGCAGCATATTCTTAGGAAGTTGTGGATTTGTCTAACAAGGATATGTTTTAAATGTATTTGATGACAAAAGTAGATTTATTGGAAAAAAGACATGGAAGTCATAGCTCCATTGAAACAACCATTGGTAGATCTGAGTAATCTATAGAGGAGCCAAAAACATAATCCTAAATGAAATTAAGCTGCAAAGTAGTGAAACACCACTAAAGTTGCAAGTGTACAGCTGTACATGAATGGGTTGCATATCCTGTACAGTGCTGCAGAATTTTTTCCTACTTTTAACCTTCCTCATTTTGAACCTAACCAAATAAAACTTTTCCAAATTAGGAAAGATCAACAACAAAGCCTCATTCACTAGGTGAGGTTGGCTCCAAAAGGATACATAAACGACTATGACAAAGTTATCCCAATAATTTTCATATCTGTAATTGGTATCTTGCCATGCTAAGATGTTTGTTTTATCATTTTTGGGGGCGGGTGGATGTGGCATTGCATGATTTCTAGTTCAGATTAATATGTTTTCTAGGAAGTTGAAGGTCTAACTGAATGCCCTTGAAATCAGAAATATTGTATTTGTATTCCTCTGTTTCAGTTTCAGTGTGATGTAGAAAAAGTTACAAGATGGAATTATATGGTGTGATGAACTGATATTATGAATATATCTGTTATTTTTTTGTTTCTTTTAATTTTCATTATTTTTAGCATAAAATATTGTGCATAAGTGGTAGGATTATTAAATTTGTAGGGTGTTTTACTAAGGAGAATTGGTGCAAAAGCAAGGCTTGTTTTAATTTGTCATTCAGAATAATTGAGAATTTTAAGGATAGAGGTAAGGAAGTGATATTTCTAAGTGGGGAATCAGAGAATGGATACTGGCTTGAAGAAAGCTTATGAATTTGGATATTTTGTTTAAACAGAGTGGTATACAACTACTTACTTGCTGGAAGATCATTGGTGTATGTTTGTAATTTGTGTCAGCTGTATTACTCTTTACATTTGGTGTGGTGGTGGTGGAGAGACCTCAAGTATGAGGTTTGCTGATTGCTTGACAGAGTTTATTCCCAAGAGACAAGATGGTAACTTCAGTGGCATTTGTTTTGATATTTTTGAGATTTCTCCAACCTATCCTCTGCAAGGATAATAGTTTTGTTTGAGTACAGAATAGAAATATCTTGGATCAGTGTGATTTAATCTAGAAATGAGGATTTCATAATCTAATAAAATTTATATTTATACTGGAAAGGCTTACTTTTGGGGAGTATGAGATTTTATTTAGTTTTGTTATTATGATACCTCCTATTGGCTTAACATGTGCTTAAAGTATTTTTACTGATGTCATTCTTTGTGTTCTTCAGGAAGAAATTGACGAGGATGATAGTGACTCCATTGAAAAGGTGCTTTGGCATCAACCAAAGGGCACAGCTGAAGATGCGGAAAGGAATAATCGTTCAACAGAGCCTGTTTTAATGAGTCACTTGTTTGATTCAGAAATTGATTGGAATGAGATGGAATTTTTGATAAAATGGAAAGGACAATCACATTTGCACTGTCAGTGGAAGTCTTTTGCTGAGCTGCAAAACGTATGATATTTATTCTTATTGTTTATTATGAATTATAAGAGTTATGCTGTCATTATTGTCTTTTTGTATGTCTGTTTTTTTATCATAACAATCCTGCTTCCTATTGTTTGGTTATTTTAATCTTCCACATGGTTTTGACTTTTTTTTTAATTTCTATCTGGCTGAAATGTAATACATTCTGTCTATGTGAGATTGCAGCTCAGTGGTTTTAAGAAGGTTTTGAATTATACAAAGAAAATAATGGAAGACATGAGGTACAGAAGGACAATTTCAAGAGAGGAGGTAAATATTTTAGTTCAGCAAGTCAATTTAGATGTGCTGAATCATTTAATAGGCTGCAGGATATAAATACTGCAGAACTGGAAATTTATTTTGGAGGAAATGATTTATCTGCTAAGGACAATTGATATTATTTTTGTTTATTAATAATTTCTTGTCCCTTTATGCAGATTGAGGTCAATGATGTTAGTAAGGAGATGGATTTAGATATTATCAAACAGAACAGTCAGGTTTGCTTTCATGCATTCCAATATTTTCATTACTTTGTTCTTGGCTGTATGTTGTATTGTTAATTGGATTGTTATCGTATTTTTAGGTGGAAAGGATAATTGCAGATAGAATCAGCAAAGATAATTCTAGCAATGTTATTCCAGAATACTTGGTCAAGTGGCAAGGACTATCTTATGCTGAAGCGACTTGGTACATTACTCTAAAAAATTATGGTTTACTTTATTTTTTATTGATTTCTATGAATTGTTTGGCTTCATGTTAGAAGCAGGGTGGAATGATCTCTATGAATTGTTGTACACTCTTTTAAACTCTTAGATCCTTATTTGACAAGTATGACATTAGTTTTCACTGTTATTAGACTCCTATTCATTCATTGATACTATGTAAATTGTTACTCTTAATGTACTAGGGAAAAGGACATTGATATTGCTTTTGCCCAACATGCTATTGACGAGTATAAGGTAGGTCTCTTTTTTACTCTATTCTCGTTATCATTTCAGTTTTGAAAAATTTCATTTTTTGGGTTTAGTCATTCTTCTTGTGGAAGTTATTATGCAACTATCTGTCTTGTTTTTGGGCTTGTGCAAATTAAGATGGCGTGGCCAAAGAGAGAGAGAGAGAGATTTTGTTAAACGTGAGTATGACTGTATAAGTATGATACAAAGTGGATCCTAGAACATGATTGATTTACAAAAATAGGATATACTTGAGTTTTAAACTTGTAGCCTTGGGATTTTTCCATCTGTACCCACTAGAAATAGGTCTAGGCTTTGTTGTTGTATTTATGTTTATTAGTGGTGGGCAATGCATGCACGTGAATAAGATTTATATACATTACTATATATGATAATTTGGATACTATTTGTTTCTCTTACTATAAACTTTTTGTTCTGGCATATTTGAACAGGCTCGTGAGGCTGCTATGGCGGCAGTTCAAGGAAAGATGGTAGATTCTCAGCGTAAGAAAAGTAAAGGTTGGTGGATTCAATAGAACCAAAAATATTTTACAAATTCTGTTTATGCACTTGACATGGTTGCTGGTGTGGTAGATTTATGTTATTGTCATTTATCCACCATTATTTTCTAAGTTCTAGGCATATATAATTTAAATTGCAAAACAAAAGACCTACAGAATTTGGAACAATTTTACCAATTGTGTCGTATATAATTTGTCCACTGATTTACAGTTTTTGTCATATCTAACACTAGGTACTTCTCAGTCTTGGTTTATACTCAATTCTGTTTGATAGCACGTCTTCTCTATTAAACATAGGTGTACGCTGGGACATGGTTAATTATTACTTTATTGCTTTTTTTTACTTATACGATTATTAACATAATTTTAAATATGCAAAACCTCATTTTTTACTTGGTTACGTTAAGATAAACTGTTTAGTCAGGAAAACCTTTAACATATAGGTCTAATTTTTTTTACTTTTTTGTGTCACCATTTGTTTTACATATATTCAATATGTAATTTTAACATTGTGTATTATATTTGCTTAGGGGATTTAATTTTAATTTTTTTTTTTCATTTTTTTTTCTGTTTCTGGGCAAAACTAATATGGTGTGTCTATTTTTTAATAATATGTCAGAAGATTATTTACAATTAACTTTGACATGTCTTTCTAATGTTGCACTTTATCACTACTTAGGCTTAAATCTGAGAAAGTTGATTAAAGGGGGTTTTTTGTTTGTATTTCCTGACTTCTGAGGTCTATTTCCTTTTATTCGTTCTTTGATTATTTCAATACCATGTATGAATTTTTGTTCATTATTTCATTTACAGAATATCATATGCTATATTATGTACGCAAATTCTGATTTTAGTATTTGGTTGTGATGCTTAGCAAGTTTGCGAAAGCTTGAGGAACAACCTGAGTGGTTGAAGGGTGGAAAGCTCCGTGATTATCAACTTGAGGGTCTGAATTTTCTTGTTAACAGGTATGCATGCTTGTATATGGTTGTGAGGATTTTGTTTTTAAATTTTTGATGTTCTAAATCTGTGTCTTGCATTTTGCAGTTGGAGAAATGATACAAATGTCATTTTAGCTGATGAAATGGGCCTCGGGAAAACTGTTCAGTCAGTATCAATGCTTGGTTTTTTACAGGTGTTGTATCAGTTGTATATTTGATTACAATTGCCTTTGCAATTTAATAATACATGTTTTTTTGTTCCTTACACAGAATGCCCAGCAAATCCATGGTCCTTTTCTTGTAGTTGTTCCACTCTCCACTTTATCAAATTGGGCCAAAGAATTCAGGAAGTGGCTTCCTGATATGAATATTATCATATATGTTGGTACTCGTGCTAGTCGAGAGGTGAGGCACATTGGTTCATTTGAAAATGAAGTTATAGAATCTGTCTGATATGTGGTACATTTTCAGCAGCTTGTCTTACTAGATTGCAGATATGTATGCTGAGTGAGATAAATGCAGGATGTAGTCCCTAATTAGTTACTACATCAATACTTAAGATGTTAACTCAACTTGTATATCCAACATATCTATGGTTTTTTTCTGCTTATGGTAGCATGGTTCTTCACTATTTTTCAAGGTCATGTATTTTACAATAAAATTAGGTGAATAAATGAATTAGTAAAGCATGTAGGGGGGTTAGTTTTGCTTGGGTTTGTACTGTGGAAAGCTTTAACTGAAATTTATTTGTTCTATGTTATTTGCTTGTTTTGCTGTGATGCTTTTATAGTGGTAGAGTGTGTGACTAGTTCTAGTTTGAAACATAGTTATAATTCCTGGTAATGGAGTGAGTGGCCTACCCCGTAAGTGGGATAGCGGGATGACTGCTGTTCTAATATTTTTTAGTTAATAACTCAACACATGTGCTAGTCACCATTAATAATAATAACTCAGTACTTGAACAGATATAAAGTGTAATGACACGGAAACAAAGATTTTGTGGAGCCATGATTCTGCTAGGCATAATATAAAAGCGCAAAATAAAAAATTAATATTGTGGCAGCAAATGATGAAGGAGAAAAGGGAGGAAGGAAACAGAATAGGGCAAACGATCAAAGAAAGTGGAATATAAAGTATAAGCTATAAAGGGTCAGACTTCATTTTCAGAATAAAGGAGAAGTGAAGGATCAGAACAAGATAAGAAAAAAATGTGAATTGGGCTGGTTGCTGGAAAATGAAGATCATGGTGAAGAAGGGAACAAGGTGGAATTGTTGGTTGGGCAGTTAGGGCAGAAGAGAAGTTGTGCTTGTGTTGTGTGGGGAGAGAGCCTCACAAGCTAATTAAAACCAAAATATAAAAACTGTAAAATCCAAAATTACCCTCACTAACAATTAAATAGCAAGGGAATTTTTGGGGTTTCCACCAAATTGCAGATTGTGAACCCTAAACCCTTCCAGAAGTGTGATTGTGCCACTCTACTATGCTAATGGGAGACCATGGCCATGATTTCAAAGTGACTCAATGATGTCTCTGCCTTGCTATATTGTCACTATGATCACTATTGACTGCCTAGGTTTGGAAGATGGACATTATTTCATGGTTGCTTGCCCTTTTGTCCATCTTTTGTTATTGTGATCATTATGAGTTGCTGGCAACTGTGATCGTGACTCTATTTCTTTGTTTTTCATTCATATAACTGTTTTTTTTATGTTAAACCACCTTTCCTCTTGATGGATCTAAAAGTTTTTCCCATGCTCCTTTTCATTTTTTTAGGTACATGTTCACTGTTAACTTTGTTCAGGAGATGCAATTTTTTTAATTTTTGTTAGGCACATTATATTCTGTCTTGCATATATTGAAATCACAACTTGTTTCTTTAAGAATAGGATCTTTAAGTTTAATCATGAGCAATTAATGGTTGTGATTTTCCTAAAGCTGTCAAATGTTTTTAATTACTTCTTTATGATTTATGAATTTTGTTAAGTCTTCCATGATTCAATTTTTTTCATCCCAACATTTAATCACTTTTTTTTTGCTTTATTATGGATGTTCACTTGTCTTTTGTTTTGCTCGGTTGTTTCTTGCTAAGCTGAATGCTTAGTGGGTGTGGTTTTGATAGTTTTCTTTCAATTTAAATTACCTGTTTTAAAAAGCCTAGACTCAAATAGTTCTGTATGGTAAACTACCTGTAAGCTTTTAATTTTATTTCTTTATTTTACATATGATTTTTTTCCCGTTTTACATTTTTTGACAGGTTTGTCAACAGTATGAATTTTATAATGAAAAAAGACCAGGGAAGCCATTAAAATTCAATGCACTTTTGACGACATATGAAGTAGTTTTGAAGGATAAGGCTTTTCTGTCCAAGATCAAATGGAGTTACCTGATGGTGGATGAGGCTCATAGGCTAAAAAATAGTGAGGCACAGTTGTATACGACACTTTCAGTATGTAACATTTCTCTTAATTTATTTTTTGTGCAATTATTTATGATAGAGTTTTAATTTTTATGGTTTGTTTTTGTGCTAATCTTTTAGGAATTTAGCACCAAGAACAAGTTGCTTATCACTGGTACTCCTCTACAGAACAGTGTGGAAGAACTATGGTATCATTAACATTTTCCTTTCATATTTGACTTGTCAAAACGTAAACTTACATCTTTTGTGGATATGTTGAATTTCTTAATATTATTGCATGGACAAGTATTAATAAATTGTATCGTTGAAGATTCCTCTTATCTATTGGTGAAGGTGCCCAGTAAATTCTTATAAGGATATACTTAACCTGCTCGATGCATGACCTAGTAAATGATATGTATATACCATTTAAAAGCACACAACATGACATTCCTCCTGTGTTAATGGTGCTTCTTGTCTTGTTTTTTGTCAATCATTAACGGATAATTAGTTTGTATATGCATTCTCACAAATACATATTTTTTTTGGGAGACTCCCCTGATTGATTGTTTCTTATCACATGTTGATAGAATTCCTTGATCTCTGCATCACATGTCCACTAAATTGATTTCTATTTAAGTTATGTGTGTTGTCTGTTATTTTGTTTGCTTTGATTTTCCTGGTTTGTTTGACAATTCCCCCTACCCCATCCCCCCTTGTTTTGTAGGGCCTTGCTTCATTTCCTTGACCCTGACAAGTTCAGGAGCAAGGATGAATTTGTTCAAAATTATAAGAATCTGAGTTCTTTTAATGAAAATGAGGTATAAGTTGTCATTGGTACCCTTTACTTTTTTCTCTGCTAATTGATTTTCCTTTTTACCGAACTGTAAGTTGAAGTGCATAAATTATTTTTTGTTAGCTTGCAAATCTTCATACAGAATTGAGACCTCACATACTTCGAAGAGTTATCAAAGATGTGGAGAAATCATTGCCCCCTAAAATTGAGCGTATACTTCGGGTTGAAATGTCTCCTCTTCAGAAACAGTAAGTGCAATTTTAAGTTCTGAAATATGTTTGTTTTGAAAAAATGCTGTTATTGTAAGTTCACTTTCTTAATTCCTGTTGATGTATTCCATCATGTAGGTATTATAAGTGGATTTTGGAACGTAATTTTCACAATTTGAACAAAGGAGTTCGGGGGAATCAGGTTAAGTTTCTATTCTGTGTTCCTAACAATCATTTTTCATAAATAAATGGATTGCAAGCTTTCTTCATCATGATTATTTAAATAAGAAATGCCAATACTTGGCTATGATGCATGGTTTCTTCCAACCATGCAAACTTCTTTGTTTGTTAAAATTAAGCTAGAGATAGTGTGGTTTGTTGTAGGTATTTAAGATTTAATTATTTTTTATTTAAAAGAAAAATACATTATATGGTAAATTTATGTGCATGTCATGAAGCTGAGCTACATTTCTTTTCAATTTGGCGTGTTCTTAAATTAGAGGGAGAATATATTAATAGATGTTGCATCTGTTTAATATTGCTTGGACTGACAATTTTGTGAAGTTTGATTTCATAATGTATATTTCTATATCCTTTTCAATTTTATTTTAAAAGATGATCACTAATTTTTTGTGTGCAAAATTTCAGGTTTCTCTTTTAAATATTGTGGTGGAATTAAAGAAGTGCTGCAACCATCCGTTCTTGTTTGAAAGTGCTGATCATGGCTATGGTGGGGACTCAGGGAGTAGTGATAACAGTAAACTAGAGAGAATTGTTTTTAGCAGCGGCAAGCTTGTCATACTTGATAAGCTTCTTGTTCGATTGCATGAAACCAAGCATCGTGTATTGATTTTCTCTCAGGTTTGTGGTTGAAAAGTAAAATTGATTTACTGGATGTGCTTCTTAGTATAGTTGGAGGCTTTTAGCTCAACAAAATTTTATCATACTTTTTCTTGAGTAGTGTTTCTTGTTTTGACTTGTCCTTCTACATGTTTCTGTTTAGGGTTACCTGTAGCCTTTAAAAATTGAAGTTTACTTTTTGGTTGGTTTAAATATTATTCACCTAAACGTGATATGTTCTTTAGTTGTTTTAAATATTATTCACTTAAATTTATGAAATTTAGTAGACTAGACTAGATCATGTTAAACTCAGTTTTTGGCATGCTCATTTAGCTGGTATTGTTATCATAGACATATTTCAATTTTCAACAACCCCAACTCCCCAACTTATTAAAAAGAAGTAATAATACATTTTATGATTCTTCCCAGTCACCAGATATGCATTAAATATGGTCAGGCTTGGCTTGAACATGTGTAGGATTTTCTTATTGTTTAATAAAGTATGGATTCTTTGAAATGAAGATTGATTAGAAGTACGGAAAACATTCTGAAACAGCCCAGTAATTTTTTATAATAATTAAAGAAAACAGGAAAAACATTTGATCAATATTTCCCTTTTAAGACCTCAAATCCCTCAAGAATCTATGAACTGAAACCAAAAATTCATTTAATTGATTAGGATAGATTCACTGCTCATGAAAATGCAGATTGGTCTTTACTGATTTCTGGTGAACAAAGATGATTGCTGATCTGTTTGAAGTCTTAAATCTTTCACTATTGATTTAGGACTGTGCTTGTTGTACAAAGTTCATAAACAGGTGGATATTAAGATCATAAATAGCTTCTAACTATTGATGTTGCATGTGTAAGCATCCTAGTGGTTTTTTTTTGGATAAAATGTAATATGCTTTATGGATTAGTTTATGATATACTAACTTATCAGAGGTGTATTGCAGATGGTTAGAATGTTGGATATACTGGGAGAATATATGTCACTTCGAGGATTTCAATTTCAGAGGCTTGATGGCAGTACAAAAGCTGAGCTGCGACAGCAGGCAATGGATCATTTCAATGCACCTGGTAGTGATGATTTTTGCTTCCTTCTTTCAACACGGGCAGGAGGTTTGGGTATAAACCTTGCCACAGCAGACACTGTTATAATATTTGATTCTGATTGGAATCCTCAAAATGACCTGCAGGTATTCAGCTGATTTAATTTTATTATTAATCAACAAAATATTTGGTACTTACTATTACTTCTATTCTATGTTTTCTAGGCAATGAGTAGAGCTCATAGAATTGGGCAACAAGAAGTTGTTAACATATATAGATTTGTGACAAGTAAAAGTGTTGAGGAAGATATTCTGGAACGTGCTAAGAAGAAAATGGTATGTTAAAAGTCACTGGATTTCCAGTGGCTGTTTTTATGTATGTTATATGTGTATATATTATATAATGTTCCTAATAGACATTTAATTGCTTCTTGACTTGGCTTGAGGCCAATAATTTTATGTCATTTTTCATGTGAATGTGTTCCATAGGTTCTGGATCACTTGGTGATTCAAAAATTAAATGCAGAGGGTAGACTGGAGAAGAAAGAAGCCAAAAAAGGAGGAAGTTATTTTGACAAAGTAAGGACGTTTTGTAAAAGTGTATACTCATTAGTTTACTTCATCGCACTATATCATGTATTTGTAGATACTAAAACACCAATCTACTGAGGTGATGTCTTCTATTTTGTATTTTGTGGACTGTGTTGAATCAATTAATGTTCCGCAGACTTGACTTTTTTTATTTAATTACACAATTACTATACCAATAATTTGCTTCTGAAATGACAGAATGAGCTGTCTGCAATCTTACGATTTGGAGCTGAGGAGCTTTTTAAGGAAGAAAGAAATGATGAAGAGAGCAAGAAACGACTCTTAAGTATGGATATAGATGAAATTCTTGAAAGAGCAGAGAAGGTGGAAGAGAAAGAACCTGATGGGGAACAGGGAAATGAGTTATTAAGTGCCTTTAAGGTAAGATTGTGCACATTACCATTAATTTTGTTGTTTCCGTTTTTAATCCATTTTTGATAATGTTATTTTTATTTGTTTGGTTGGGAAGGATATATTGTTTTGGATTTGATGAGGGACTGCTAAGTATTTTCTCTTTACCTTTCAAACTGTAGGTTGCCAATTTTTGCAATGATGAAGATGATGGGAGTTTCTGGAGCCGATGGATAAAGCCGGATTCTGTGTTCCAAGCAGAGGTTTGAACCTGTACTTTTGTAGACACATTCTTAAATAATTTTCTCTATTGTTTTTGGGTTTCTAAGAATTATGTTTATGTGATGTCTGTTTTAGTTGGTGCTTTACCTGTTTTATTTTGGTTCTTTCAGGAAGCTCTTGCTCCTCGTTCTGCTAGAAATATTAAAAGCTATGCAGAAGTTGATCCATCCGAAAGAACTAATAAAAGAAAAAAGAAGGAACCTGAACCACCTGAACGAGTTCAGAAACGGCGGAAAGCAGAGTATTCTGCTCCTGCTGTACCAATGATTGAAGGAGCATGTGTTCAAGTGAGAAATTGGTCATATGGGAATTTATCTAAAAGAGACGCACTTCGTTTTTCGCGTTCAGTAAGATTCTATTATTACTTTTGATGATTTTCAATGTTATCTTTCTATACCGGAAACTTTCTAAGCATTCCTTCATATAGTACTTAGCCTATTGGATAGGCTAAATTTTTTGCTTATACATGTACTAATGAAGCTATGAGCTTGAGGTGACACCGAATTTATAACTGATTCTATATTAGTTTGTTTTGTTACCAATTACAATTACAATTTAATATCAAATTATAATTTGTTTTCACGTGACTCAAGCAATTAATATTTTGCATTCTTCACTATTGTGTAAATATCTTGACTATGAACTAAAGCTTGCTCAAAATGGATATTATGCAGCGTGGAAAGTGTTTGCTTTATGGAATTTTGCTTTTGGTTTCATAAATGACATGTTTTTATGTTTTTTTATTTTATTTTGTGTTGAAGTAGGGAGTAATCTACTCCTTGTCAGCATCTAAGATTTCTTCCCTGCTCCTTTTGTTGGATAAAGTTAATTTTTGTACTTCACTGTGGGTCAGTTCATAGTAAATGGGTGTGTAGACCTCTCTTTTGAGTTCATGTATAACTTATTTTTTATATTTGTTCTTTGGGCTTTTCTAGCATTATGCCTTGTCAGTTTTTGTTTTCTATTTGTGCAATGTGTCTTGTATATGCTTCATTTTGTTATTTTATTTGGTAGTAAACAATTTTCTTTACCAGGTTATGAAATATGGCAATGAGAGCCAAATTGACTTAATTGCTGCCGAGGTGGGTGGTGCTGTTGGTGCAGCTCCAACTGGAGCACAGATTGAACTATTCAATGCTCTTATTGATGGCTGTACAGAGGCAGTGGAACTTGGAAATTTAGATGTGAAGGTTGGTATAACATTAAGTTCCCTAGAATATGGCTTGCAATGGTTATATTAGTTGTCTTGTTTCCTTAGAAGCTTTTAAAAGCTTTTAACATGTAATATTGCATCTAGGGGCCTCTGCTGGATTTTTTTGGTGTCCCTGTGAAGGCGAGTGATCTAGTTACCCGTGTCCAACAACTTCAACTTCTGGCAAAGCGCATTGATCGATACGAAGATCCTATTGCACAATTTCGTGTTCTGTCATATCTCAAACCATCAAACTGGTCCAAAGGTTGTGGATGGAATCAAAGTAAGTTTATCCTCTTATATAGTATGTGTTATATATTCCTTTTACTTAATTGCTGCTTTGCTAATTCTATTTTACTTGTTTACAGTTGATGATGCTAGATTGCTTATTGGAATATATTTCCATGGGTTTGGTAATTGGGAAAAGATAAGATTAGATGAAAGACTTGGCCTCACGAAAAAAATTGCACCTGTAGAACTTCAACACCATGAAACTTTCTTACCACGAGCTCCAAATTTAAAAGATCGTGCTAATGCCCTTTTGGAGCAAGTATGCAATTACTTAAATTCTAATTTCATTATGCCCTTCTGTTCTGTATTTACAATTTACAAGTCTACTATGGGATCTCCCTTCCTTTTATTTAGCTTCTTTTTCCATTGTTTTTTTTTTATGTTTTTAAATGCTACCTATTCTTCTATACTTTGTTAATTACCCTTCATGACTTTGGTATTTAATTTCACACTTATTATATCCCCAATTACCAAGGTATTTACTAGCAAGAAGAGAATAAGAGCTGGAGAAGTTACAGTAGTAGTTGGGTGGTCATAATTAGAACTGAGGGTAACATACAAGCTACTTTGTAGCATAAGATATTGAGTTGACAGAAGGTTATGGGAGAAGGTAAAGTGACTGAACAATTGTGTAATCTCAGACTGTTGTGAATAGTATATTTATGACTTTGTTGGCTCTATTTGTTATTTTTCCTAAATTCCTATGGGACTTCGAGTTCCACACTAATGATTGTCCTTCACTGCTCTGATTTTTGTTTTAGACTTACATTCATGGTGTCCATATTTCTGTGGCATGTTCCGAGATGTATGTTGGCATCTTTTTTAACATTGATCGTGTATTCCAGTGATTGAAGATTATTTTGAATTTTGATGTAATGCCCCCATCCTTTTCTTGCGCATGCTAAAATCCCCCTACAGCAATTTGATATCTGCTTCGTACTAAACATTTTTTAATTCTGGGACCCTTCATTTGTTGAATTTATTCTCACTATTTGTCACTTACAATGGTTACTTGATTTTTCTTGTATAGGAACTTGCGGTTCTTGGTGTGAAAAATGCCAATAGCAAAGTTGGACGGAAGCCTTCAAAGAAAGATAGAGATAATATCATTTCATTGGTACGTGGGCAGGAGAAAAAGAAAAAATCAGGTTCTGTTAATGTCCAAATAAGAAAGGATAGATTTCAAAAACCCCAGAAGGTTGAATCTATAGTAAAGGAAGAGGGTGAAATGTCTGACAACGAGGAAGTGTATGAGCAGTTCAAGGAGGTGAAATGGATGGAATGGTGTCAAGATGTAATGGTTGAAGAAATGAAAACTTTGAAACGTCTTCATAGGTTGCAGCAAACTAGTGCCAATCTTCCCAAGGAAAAGGTATGTCTTTTGGCTTCTTTCCTTGTAATTTGTCTTTTCTCTTTCATGGGTTACACTGTTTATATTCCCCCCTGCTCAGGTGCTTTCAAAAATACGCAACTATTTGCAACTTCTTGGGCGAAGGATAGATCAAATTGTGTTGGAACATGAAGAGGAACCCTATAAGCAAGATAGTAAGTTTTCATTCCACTTGGGAAGGTTTCTGCTTTGTTTATTTGTATGGAATTCTTTTGTTTTTGTTGTAGGGCTCTCATTTTCTTAAGAGGATATGTCAACATTTATTTTGGTTAATCACTTTCAGTATTCTCTAGTCTCTACTTCATATTGATTTATTTTGTTTGCTTATTTACAGGAATGACTGTGCGACTGTGGAAATATGTCTCCACTTTTTCCCATCTTTCAGGGGAAAGGCTTCATCAAATATATTCCAAACTTAGACAGGAGCAAGATGAGGCAGGGGTTGGCCCCTCTCACGGCAATGGGTCGGTATCTGTTTCATTTACCAGAAATGGAAATCCATTCCGTGTCCACATGGAGAGGCAAAGAGGATTAAAAAATATGAGTACCTATCAAATGCCAGAAGCAGTTGATAATAGTGGGAAATCTGAGGCATGGAAACGAAGAAGAAGAGCTGAAAGTGATAATCAATTCCAGGGTCAGCCGCCACCTCAAAGGACCGCAAGTAATGGACTCAGGATTACTGATCCTAACTCACTCGGGATCCTTGGTGCTGGGCCATCAGATAAACGCTTTGCTAATGAGAAACCTTATAGGACACAACCTGGTGGGTTTCCTTCAAGACAGGGCTTCTCCTCAGGTATAAAGTAACCAGCTTGGTGGGATTAGAGTGGCTGATTATAAGTGTTGGTGGACGGATTTCACTTCAGCTATTGTACATTCTGTGGAATTTTTTTCTTCCACCCATGGGAATAAGATCTTGCGGATCCCTTTTTGGTGTCTTTTGGCGGATATGAGAAATATCCCTGCACTGGGATTCACATCCTTGAACAAAATGGCTGAAGCCGAAAAGATCTATAATGCAAGATGAAAAGTTAGTCTTGCCAATTTTTTCCTTTTCCCTTTTGATTTCTTCCCCTTTCTTTGAAGATGACCAAGCAAAGTGACATGGCGAAAATCTTGAAAAGCGAAGAGTTTTACCCACTTGCTATAGACATACTTAGGAAAGTGTACATTGTCAATTCTGCAATTTAATTGGATTTTACTGCTCACTCCATAAAGTATGTTAGCTGATGTAGACAAAATTGTATTTGATTTTTTGTGGTAATTATAGCTATAATTTCCAAGATTTTGTAGCTCGTTCAACTGAGTTTCATTAGTGAATAGTGAATGGAAAGCGATTTCTCGGCTTCTTGCCCAAAGTTTCTTGCATTTGGATATTCATAGAATGTATGTACTTTATATTTTAATTACAACTTTTAATGCGTTTCCAGTGATGCATTCATTACAAGGATTCTAGTGATTCATGTATGGCTTCTGTTATTGCAGCCAGTTAGTTAACTGCAAGTTTGGGACTTTTTCTTCTTAAAGTTATTATTATTATGTTACTTTTTTCCTAGTCCTGCTTCTATATGAATGCTATTGAGCCTTCTTTAATATATTCTTCATTTTCCGTCCACTCTTCTGTTGGAAAATACAATTTTAAAGTGATTGAATTGTGTTTAGTTTAATTTGGTTAAATTTTAAGATTCAATGAGGTACACTTAAAATAGGTTGAATTTTTCGATTTTAATTGAGTTAGTTGCGGGTGAAGTAATACTAAAAGTTATAAAAGAGAAAAAGAAAAAGGGGAGAAGATGAAGGGAAAAGAGAAGTGTGGAGGAACACAGGAAGTGTAAAATAACTTCTAAAACTTAAAATCCTTTTATTTTCAAATTGATTTAAAATGGTTTGAAATTCATTTCACAACTATTGCAACTCCACTTTATTTAAACAAATTTTGTTTTCAAATTTAAATCGGAAATGTTTCTTTCTACATTAAAATTCACTTTCCCTTAATTTTAAAAACAGTTCCTTAGTTGTTGCCGACATGGTGCCACGTTAGACGGTGTCATGTGTTTAGAACCCCCACAAGGTATGTGATATCTACGCTGTAGAAATCATCGCCCACCACCCAAAACCAGACACGTGTCCCAAGTATTCAAAATGTTCACCCTACGTTACACTTGGATTCATTCATATAATCAACCTTCTCTATTGACCAGCTCAGAACGCAACACGTGTACGCTCCTTTCAATTCCATGCACCACTCCACACCGGAGCTTCATGTGCCCACCTATTGCCGCTACTATTTTTATTTTTTAACTCTTCTTTCTATAAATAAATGCCACAACATTCATTTTTTAAAGGATAATATTAGGGAGTTTTATTTTGATGATGTCAACACAACCACAAACAAACTTGTACCAGGTTGTAAGGCCCCACTTGTTTTTCAACCATTTTCACTACTATTAATTATTGGAGTTAACTTTTATTTAACTGAAAATACCTAAGCCTACACAAACCATTATTACTAAAACAATTTCATCACTTTCACAAGTTAACTAATGAAAAATCCCGTACAAAACTAAATGATAAATGTCAATTAATGTTTGTTGAAAACATTAAAAATGAGTATTTAAATTAAAGATTAAAGATTAAAGATTAAAAATGAATGCCTTTTACTACCTTAATTATTATTATATTAACATCTATTTTAAATAAAATTTTGGAAATAGGTAATATGGTTAAAAGACTTGAATTGACGGAGAATTGAAAGTGAGAGTTTGTAAGCATCATTGTCCGCAATAAATGCGTAAATAGAGAAAAGGGTTAAAAATAACAAGTGGGGTCCTCAAAGGTGGTGTAGGATAATAAGGTTGTGGTGGTTCACACTCTATCTTTTCCTGCTTTCCATGCCACAATCATGAAACAGGTAATGATGACGACCTGAGCAGCCGTGTTTTTCTCGTGTCTCATCCATGAAGAGAAGACGAAGACGAAGAAGAGATCCAAAATCTGAAGAAAGAAACGATTTTTCGTGATGGGTCTGTCCAAGGAGAATTTGAAAGGCCTCATACTGGCTTTGGTGTCAAGTGGGTTCATTGGGGCAAGTTTCATCATTAAGAAGCAAGGTCTCAGAAGAGCTGCAGCAGCTTCCGGTGTCAGGGCTGGTGAAGGAATTTCTCATTTTTTCTATGAGAATTATAATTTCTATTTGGAAGCTTGTATTTGGTTATGCATGATTTTGTTTTCTTTGTCATTTTGTAGGTGTTGGTGGGTATTATTATCTCTTGGAGCCACTCTGGTGGGTGGGAATGATCACAAGTAAGCTTTCAGTGTTGTTTTAATTTTGTTTAAATGCATTTACTTTTGTCAAATCTCTGTTTATTATTAGCGGGGGGATGCTAGAATCTAGATTTTCGTGTACCTTAATGGGTTTTGTCTTGTATTAATAATTGGTTTTGATTTTATCAATTAATAGTATGGAGTTAATTGGATTTTATTTTCAATAAATTTTTTGAATCTGGTAAGTTAGGATGAACTAATTCGTTTTACATTGTAAGGTGGAATCTGGATTTCATGTTTTAGATGCTTTATTATTAGCCATATCAGTTGTAGTAATGTTGGAAATTGATTAGGACATGCAAATTTTAGTTTACCATGGTCATTTTTTCTATATCAGATTAATTGCCATCAGATTATGGAGTCTAGATTTTCTCGTACCTTATTGGGTTTTGATTTTATCCATTCATTGTAAGGAATTAATTGGATTTTATTTTTAATAAACTTTTAGAAGGATGAACTAATTCCATTTTGCATTGTATAGTGGAACCTGAATTTGATCTTCAGATGCTTTATTATTAGCTTGATGCAAATTTTTTCTTTGTCATGGTCATTTTTTATTTATCTGATTTCTTGCAGAATCTGTTTCTGTATGGTTTATTGTACAGTGATTGTAGGAGAGGTGGCAAACTTTGTTGCATATGCGTTTGCCCCAGCAGTTCTAGTTACCCCTCTTGGCGCATTAAGTATTATTGTGAGGTATTCCCTTTTGTTTTCTTGCTCAATTGGGAGTTAAGGCGATATTAGCCTCTAACATTGCAACATGGTTGCTTCTTCAATGATCTTTTCATGGTATTCTATAGTGCTGTGTTGGCTGACTTTATTCTGAAAGAGAAGCTACACAATCTTGGGATATTGGGCTGTGTAATGTGCATTGCTGGTAGTATCATTATTGTTATTCATGCTCCTAAGGAACAACCCATTAAGTCTGTTCTGGAAATATGGAATATGGCTACTCAACCAGGTTAGAATGCACTTTCTTTTCATAATAATGCATAGATATTCGTTGTAGTTCCTTGATTACGTAGATATTCTTCGTGCTTGCAGCTTTTCTGGCGTATGTGGGCTCAGTAATAGTATTGGTTTTCATTCTGGTCTTCCATTTTGCACCAAGATGTGGGCATACAAATGTGCTAGTTTTTACTGGCATTTGTTCATTGATGGGTTCCCTCTCTGTAAGTAAATTAAATGTTATCTCTCCTGCTAAGTCTTATGTTTGATGATTGATCTACACTTCATAGTATACAATCCGAGGAACATGATCTCATGTTGAAAGTGTCTTTACTATTCATTACGGTGTTCTAATAATGAATTTCATAGATAGACTTTTAGCTTCCATATGATTTTTATATATTTTTTACTTGCATAATCATTTCTATAACCGCGGTTGAAGATATTTACTGAAAAATATTTGCGTTGTATACAATAATACGGAGGCTGATCTAAATTGCTATAATTTTACAGGTGATGAGTGTTAAGGCCCTCGGAACTTCTTTGAAGTTAACTTTTGAAGGGAAAAATCAGTTAATCTACCCAGAGACATGGTTTTTCATGTTAGTTGTGGCTATATGTGTCATCATGCAAATGAATTATCTTAATAAGGTTTGTTACTTAATGTATCAATATTGTCATGCTGGCCTTGTCATTCACACATTTTCATCAAGGACCTGTTGGTGGTAGTTCCAAGCTTTGACAAATTCTTAAGTTTAAATATAATACATTCTCCTTGTAATCTGTTAATATCTAAGGAAAAATTATCTCTTCTCTATTTTTGTGTTGCATCTATGATATCTTGATCCATATATTCCACGGAGGGGGTGGGTAAAAGAAAGACTTATTAAGTGTTACATATATTATTTGAAAATACGAAACATATTAAAGATTGATTTTTACTTTGAGAAACACAGAGGCATGTTCAGAAAATATTTAGTTTCAACATGGTATCATAGGCTAAGAAGAAGAGAAGTCAAATTCGTCCTTTCCCTGTTATAGGAGTAAATTTTGTACAAATTGTGTACGTTTTCCAGATTTTGTTTTATTTTTCTTGATTTTGTTACCACTGGATAAACTGTTCTCCGCCACCATCACTATTCATTGTCAATATTATTGTTCATCGGCACTACTGAATTTCTTTTCTCCATCGAGTTTTTTTCATCTGGCCCCCAACATTTTTCTGCGAGCTTTCTATTTCTTTATGCTCTCTAACAGTCATTGTGTCTTCTGAGCATTTTTGCTTGCCAGCAGTGACTGCATTCTTTGAGCATTTTTGTGCTTTCCGGAAGATGTTGTGTTCCCTGAGCACTTTTGTTTTCCGAAAACCGTTGTGTTCTGTGAGCAATGAGCATTTTACTTTCCAGCAGCCACCATGTTCTCAAGCAGTTTTACTATCCGACAGTTTCTATGACCTCTGGTCATTTTTAATAAGCTTGACTTATATCATACACATGTTTCAACTTGAGTGGAGTGTTAAACGTATTATTTAAAAGGACGAAGAATATTGAAGATTTAAAGAGAAAGGCATGTCTGGGAAATATATGCTATCTTTGTCATTATTTACGTTGTTAGCTTCAGCAATCAACTGACCGACATGCTTAAATGCTTACAAGTCTTTCAAGGACTCTTGTGTTGATGACATTAATAACAAGCTTGTCTCATATGACATATATTCAGAGGGAGTGTGAGAGAAATGATTTGATTACATTAAATAAAGAGATATGAAATAGCTTTTTAGGGAAATGTTTTACCAAATATTTTCCATTATTGGTATGTATTTTGTTCCTTATTACAGAAATGAAAAATGCCGCAAAGTTGTCTGTTCTTTGTATATATGAAGGACATAGGGTTTATGGTAGTGGCAAGGATGTGAAATTAGGCTCATGAACAAGGGTCCGAGAGATTATGGAAGAAGAAATAAACATGTTGCACAGGAAGCAGAAGAGGGGAGGAGTGAAACATGGGGATGTGGTTGAAGGAGAGAGAGAGAGAATAACAGAAAATTTCAAATGGCAAGAGGATAGAGGGAGGAGAGTGAGAAGGATTATATGACAGGTGTTGTAATTGATTCGGGGGAATGAAAAATCAGTATCAGTATCAATATTGGCTAGTCTGGGTGAATAAGCTGGTTCTTCCTCAGGAAAGGGGTTCACTAATTTCTGCTATTTGCTTGTTTTCTATTGTTCATCTTGTAAGGAGGTAGTTCCAGCCATTACCCTAGTTTTCTTTTTCATTCTTAGGTTAGGTTTATATATCTGATATAGCAGTAATTGAGTATCAATATTAGTTTATACCTAGTGTTTTTGAAAGAAAGTTGGATTGTTGGAGTGAGAACTACAAGTTGGCTGAATGAATCAAAAGGCAGCACAATAAACCATTGTAAATATTGATTCATGTCTATGGACAAATCATTGACCTATAAATCATTTTATTGGTTTCACATGTAGTAGTATAGTTTTCTTGGTGTCTTGCGATTAAGGATAATGTTGGTTTGCTCTTGTGTCATGAGACTAATCGAAGATCCAAAGTGAAAATGGTATCATGAAGGTGGTCTAAGGTCGTAAAAATACTTAAGAGAAGTGTACTAAAAACCAATAAAAAAATTATTCTTCTAAAAGATAGTACTGAAAAACTTAGTTTTTAATAGAGCCTATAGCCGTTGATTGATTCATGTAAATGTCCTAATGGAATTTTCTGCCGTTTTAGGCATCAATTCCTATACACACGAGGTTTCAGATTTTAGAAAAGGTCAGGAAAATAAATTGCTTTATAGGACTTTAGGCATATTATAATACAGCTAAATTAGGAATCAAGCAAAACAAAGAAGCTCAGATTTGAGGTTTCTGGTTTGGTGTGCTCATATTTGAGAATTCTATTTTACCCCTTTATAGTATTTGGTGTTTTCAGGAAATTAAGTTGGTCTTGTTGCCAGACCTCTTTGAATTGGTATGCTACAACTTTGTACACAATTGAAGACAAATGAATATAAAACAATGAAAAATCTTAGGAACTGAAATTCTGTCATGCTACTTTTTAAAAGATCTAGAATTTTTTCCGTGCATCTTTTCAAGATTTCTTTAGATAATCTTAACAGTAAGAGGGGAATTGCATTCCGTAGGGGAGGACTCTTTCTGATAAGGTTATCAATAATTCCTCCTATTATTTTACTAGTTTCATGTTAAAACCTCAATTCAAAATACAATATTACAACATGCAAATTCCTATGGAACGAAAATTCAACATTGAACAAACCTCAGAACTAAGAGATTAGATAATAAAACAAAAGTGAAATCAAGAAACAACAGAAGTAAATGGTTTTTCACCATGTAAGAATTAAAGGTTTAGTATTTGGTACCCTATCATTGCTTAGTGATAATCTTATCAGAAAGAGTCCTCTATCATTGCTTACAAATCCTCCAGACACCATGCAACGTGATTTTACTTCTATTTTATCATGTCATGTGATCTCTTCTGAGTTCTGAGGTTTTTGTGTTGTGTATTTTATGATTTATTATGCAACAGAGATTGGCATATTAATAGCATACACGAGAACATTTATGGCGGCTACTTTTCTGTATCTTTACTTTTGTTAGCTTCTTAATCCGTTTGACTGTGCTGTTCCTTGATGTAATGATACGATCTTTTAGAAGTTAGAAATGAAAGAAATATTAAATTGTTGAAAATGCCAGCATTCACATTGCTAAATTACTGGTATTGAGAACTCCTTCCAGTGACTGATCAATTATATTTTTTACGTTTTCTATTACTATTTCTTCGTTAAATTTATTTCAAAATGATGTCCAAGTTAAATTCAATTGAAAAAGAAAGCAATTACATATAATTCAGATTTGCTCTATGCATTGTATGTGAAGTTCTTATATTTGAAAATATGAATCAACTATTCATCACTAACATGATTGTAATGTTCCAGGCTCTTGACACCTTCAACACAGCAATAGTATCTCCTATATACTACGTCATGTTCACAACACTTACAATACTAGCCAGTGTAATAATGTTTAAGGTATAATCACCTAGTTTTGGGATTTAATGCAGAATGCAGTTTAAGATGTTTCTGGTGTTTATGAACTGTACAAGAACCTATTTACATTTAAAAGTAATGCTTACAGGATTGGGATGGCCAAAGTGGTGGAACTATAGTATCAGAAATTTGTGGCTTCGTCGTTGTGCTCTCTGGAACAGTTATGTTACATGCAACCAAGGACTTTGAGAGAGGCCATTCTTTCAGAGGTATGTGGTAAATTTGATCATACAGCTGAATTCTGCTGCCACTGACTAGCCAGATAAATTGATAATCTTTCACATTTGCATTTGTGTTGAAACAATTGCAGGCACTGGCCCTTCCTCTCCTACGCTCTCCACCCGGCTTTATACTGGAAATGGGGACTTTTTAGCTAAGCAAGATGAGGAAAGTGGATCTCCTGACAGTAGTGTATGCTCAAGAAGGCAAGAATCCTATTAGATGGTTAAAGATCTTAATTCATTTAGCTGTAGGGGGAAGGGTATGTTCCCTGGAGAATCTGAATGAGAAGCACATCGGTTTATACTATATCAGGCAGCTGCAGGTACCTATGAAACCATAGAATGATGGGGGATTTGTGAAGCCATTCTTTTATCCTCATAGATTTTAGTTTTGTGAAGCCTTGCAGAGTACATAATGTACAGATCGTCCACAGTTCTTATGTCATGAATGGTTGGTTTGTTCAGTTTTTCACTAATCTGCCACAACTAGTCATTAGATTCATGTCAGTAGTTTGTGTGAGGCACTCTTTTACACGAACCAAGAAAGTGAGTGGGGATAGAGATAATTATTTTTGTCTTTGTGGAACCATATGCATGGTGATTTTTTGTTTTTTTTTTTAATTATTTATTTTCCACGACAATTTGGCTCAGCACTCAGGATTATTTGTTGTTTGTAAGTAATGAAAATGTAGAGGAAGCTAAGCAATTTCCTTCAGAATTATAGTTTGTTATGAACATGAAATATGATATCATTCTTAAATGGTCAAATACAATATGTTTTTGTAAGCTCTCAACCTTACTTGCATATGTGGAGTGGTAACAACAACACACTCAAGTTTTTGGTCATTTCCAAATTTTCAATGAATGAAAGAACTTGGAGGAAAATGTGTTGCCAAGATTTGTGTTAAGGTTAAAGTTGTTGGAAGAAGCCAAGAAGTGAAGGTGACCTAAAAAAGTGTGTTGTACTGTTAACAAGGTACCTTGCAATTTCCCAAGCAGACTCTTTAGTCCTTGTCTTGAGAGCAATCTTTAGAAACACGTTTTTGCATTTCTACTATGTAAAAGAAAAATCTAGATCAATAATAATAATATTATTAGATGAAGTAATGACAAATTGGCAAATAAAAAAAATGTGTTGAAAATTTTAGCAAGAGGGTTGTTTTGTGACCCCACCAGACATGTCTATAATATTATGCAGACTTAATTCTTAAGTTTTCAAAACGCGACAATAAAAATACATTATTGTAGCATGTACAACAATTGGTTTAATTAAATAAAAAGGAAAAAAAATAACAACTATAATAATAATTATTATTATAATTGTTATTATATTATAATATATTTATGAGAGGAACGTAGTACTAGAAAGGAGGCGGTGTTCGCGTGATATCCAAATGTTCTGAGTTTATCTGAAGAGGGAGCGAGTTTTTGAAGTCAAATACTGAGTTGAATTCGATTGAACTCGGTGGGTGTTGAATTCAATGGCGAAGATTGAAGCGAAGCTAGGGATGATAATGGATTCGGTGGGTCAGTTCTTCTCCGGCAAAGACCATCTTCCCTATTGTGACTCTGATATCGTCGCTGTATGTATTTTGAGTATTCATATCTTCTTCTCTCCTAGGGTTTCAATTCCCAATCTCAGAATTCCTCAGTTCAATCAATTTGTCACCAATCACACACACACATATAGTGTTTTCTAAGTGTTTGAGATTGCACTTGCAGGGGTGTGAAAAGGAGGTGCTGGAGGCAGAGAAAGTATCTTCTGATGAGTATATGCAAGATTGTCTGTTGCGTTTATCATGGGCTCTTGTGCACTCTAAACATCCCCAAGATGTGCACCGTGGGATAGCCATGCTTGAAGGTCTCTCTCTCTTTTACTCTTTCATTTTGCAATGAAATTATAAATCTATGGATGTACGTATGTTCTGGGTTGATGGATAGTAAAATGACTTGTATGTATGTATGTATGTATGTATGCACATGGAAACGGCAGCATCTTTGCCTTCTACAAAGGACCCACTGCAGCAAAGGGAGAAGCTTTATCTTCTGGCTGTTGGATACTTTAGAAATGCTGACTATTCAAGGAGTAGGGATCTTGTCGACAGGTGCCTCACGGTATGTGTTCATCCATCTATCTATGTTTGTCTGTTTGTTATTTCGGATTTGGCTTCTCTAAAGCAAGTATTGAGAAAATAAGGGGTCTCAATATTTGACATTTTCATCTCCTCTGTGATTTCTTTTGCATGAGCTTGAAATATTGACCGATGTTTTTCTTTAGCAACTTATATTACTCTATCTTTGCACATTTTAGAGGAGTCAAATCCTAATTATACAGCATAATGATTTAACCTTTTTTTTTGTGTGGGGAACAAACATCACTGCCCTGCGTTTTCTGCTATTGATTTCCCTTGATCAGTGTGGGAGAGAGGTTGTGTGTTGTTTTACACCTGAAGGAGGTTGTACTTGGCTTGTGTCCCTAGCATAAATAACACCTAACTATGTTTTCTAATATTTTTTAGTTGATTTTCGATGTGTAAATATTGGCACTTATATCTTGCATTCTACAATGTAACATCATGTATTGGAAAAGAATGTGACTTCTGTGAATGGATTCTCTGTATTCTCTACATATTTTACTGTAACAATGCATTGACTGACAGAAAGGAATGAAACGAGTTTAGTGGGTTTTATGTCTGTTAGAGCTTTCCTTACCTGATTTCTCAACATAATTTAAAATTGAGTCAATCCCCCGTGAATTGATGCCAGTTCGTGGCTTATCACAACAGTCGTGTGCATGTTTACTTCTTATCTCCCTTTTCATTTGCTTAGGTCTTTGAGCCCTGTTTCATTGATACAGAGAAACAGGTTAAATTCAATATCTCCATAAGTTTTGGGTGTTTTGTAATATCCCCCTCCAAAGCCAACTACAAATTCCAAGCAAGGACAAAGCATATCATCAATTTTTTATATATGTGACTAATGCAGCATGCCAACATCTATATAGTTTAATGTGACATCGTGATGATGTTTTCTGTTTTTCCTTAGATTGCACCCGACTGGAGGCAGGCAGTGGCACTCAAGAAGGCAATCGAGGATAAGATCACAAAAGGTTACCACCAATCGTTCTTGATCTACTTAATATTTTTTGTGCTGCATTTTTCTCTCAATGCAGGAGGAAAGCGGGTTGATCTTGACTCTGATAAAACAATGACACTGTTGTTTTTTCCACTGTAGATGGTGTAATTGGCTTAGGCATTGCTGCAACTGCTGTAGGACTTATAGCAGGTGGAATTGCAGCAGCTGTATCTAGAAAAAAGTGACAGAATACTTTCTATCAAACACATGATCTGATATGTAAGAGGCAAACATATATCGTACTGGGAATTTGCTGCATCTTACTGCTTTTATGAAAAAAAACGTGTGAACAATAATGTGTAGAAAGCGGTGGAGATGATATGTAAGTGGTAGATGAGATGAGTTCATGAGAGAGATTGAAAAAATAAATATTGTCATTGTTATAGTTTACTCCGTTTTTTTTTTATGTTTTCGTATCTGTCCATACCTCCCTGATAATGCAGTCCTGCAATGTAATTACGTTGAATCACTCTTTAGATAATGTATCCATAATTTGATGTTCAGTCTAATCGTTGTTGAAGACTTCACTCATTCAACAAGATAAAGAATGACAAGAATGAAAGCTAGTCATGTGAGGATTGAGTGTAGGTTTTTGGATTTACAGCTAAGAGTGACTCAGTATTTTTAGTTCTAAAGCCACCAGATTGTATCAATTTTGGGAGAAATATAGTAGTACAATAATTCGACTTTTATTTTGGCTAAACAGGACACTTTGCTAAAATTGGAGTTATCTAAGTCAACATTTGTGAATACTTTGCTAAAATTGATCATAAATTGCTCTTGCACGATTCTTACGGTGGGTTTTACCATCTTTTCACTCTTTTTCTACATATTTATTGTTATTAAAGTATTGTTGTAATTTATTTTTTTGTCACTAAAAAACTTTGTTTTACTTGTCTTCTTTGTAAAACTAATTTTTATGGTTTTAATCTGTTTTTTTAGTCTATAAAACATTCAAGACATTTTTTATTTTATTTTTTGTAACGTTATGTTTATTTAGAATTAGTTCTCCAAAAAAATAATTGACAGGTCTAAAAGCAAAGTTTTACGAATTTTTAGAACAAAAACAAAATAGATATTTTATAAGGACAGATAAAATAATAAAAATCAAAATATGAAAGTTATAAAAACCAAAATGCACAAATATTTTGTAGATCAAAAGTAAAACATAACTATATTTCAAAGATAAAAAAACATACTTTAATTTTCCAAAAAAAATTAAAAATAATTTCATAATTTTGTTACAATTTTTTTAAACAATTAACAATAAATTTATCATGTAAAGTCTATTTAAAGTTTCGAATATTGCTTTTATAGAGGCAAGTATTTTGAAATGCAAAACCTAAAAGTATCTAGAAAAAATATTTTCATTTTCTTCTGAATTAATCATGTTTTAGCTTTCGTTTTATTATATTATTAATTATTCCCTCGGTTCTTATTTAAGAGCAAAAAAAAATATTTTTTTCTTTGATTTGATCATCTATTTCATTCCATTATTTTAAAGTTAATTTCAACATTATCCTATTATTTTTAAAAATCTTAATAAGGTTTAACTTTTTAAAAGCGAAATAATTTCGTCACTTTCATCGAATAAAAAACATGATTAAAAGGGTGAAAATATAGCAAATGTATTGTTGACATGCCATTCTATGTTGGTGATGTGTCACATAATTTGTAAAATATAAAAAAGATACTTGATACATTAGACTAGATTATTGTATTTTAAAAAAAGTTATTTAATTCAGAAATTTTTAAAAATATATAGTATTAAGTATTAAATATAAACAAGTTTAACTATCGTTCTCTTCTAAATTTTTTCTTAAATATTTTGATTTTTATTAATGTGATTTTTCGTTGCATCATGAACATTTTTGGAATAATACTACAAGATTTATTAAAATTTGATGCAGCTAATTTTCTCACTATATGTTAAGGTACCTATTTTGCTTATAATAATGAAAACGGAAGTAAGATAGTTATTGCACCACCTTTTACTGGAAGGACATAATTCAATACTGTTTCCAGAAAAACTTTTAACTAAAAAACAAAATAAAAACCCTTAATCTTTCCCGATTTATCTAATTGTTGGAGGTGTCATTAATGAAGGAAACTTCTGCTCATCTTCCTATCCCCGACAAGAGTAATTAAATGAAGGAAACTTCAGTGCAACTTCCTCCTCACTGTCAAGAGTACAAACAAGCAGGAAACAATTATTTCATATTTGGTTGTGTTTAGATATAAATGGTTTGATTCTTAAGTCAAATAATAAATACAAAAAAGCATTAGTTTATGTTTCTTATTTAATTTTGATCGGTCATAGCATTCTTTTTTTCTATTGAGCACCAAAATCACGTAACTAGTATAGGATTTAGACTAAGACTATGTCAGCTATCTTTATGTAATTGGAGATGGTAGTGCTAAGGTTGACCCTTCCTTGCTTTTTTCTCACTTGTGGAACAAAACTTCTTAAACTTTTCTGCCAAAATGTTGAGAGAAAGAATCCAAAAAATGAGGTTTAAACGGTGGGTTCCGTTTGTTCTATTACATGGCATGGCAGAAGAAATATTAGGTCATACTTTGACATCAGTTTCTTCCTTCAGAACAAATTCAAATGCTTTATTTTGCCATGCAAGGGGTGAGGGTGGAGAGTCCCGAGGTAATGGAGATGATGGAGGAGAGCTCCACTGCATTGAATAGTCCAACCAATCAGAAAAAATGGACATTGGCAGTTCTACTGGTTCCGGGCATCGAGGGGATTCTGGAACCTAAAGCCAAATAGAAAAACAGAAGATCACGAAAATGTTAGAAAAGGGAAAGGAAACAGAAAACTGTAATCAAACAAATGCGTAAATTTAAATAAACTTCTAGTGATAGATTACTAACTGCTGTGTGTGTTCAGTGAAGTAGTTCTCAAAGTATCATTTCAGCTAATGTAACCAAAACAAACCTAAAAGTAAAATGGGTGTAAGAAAGATAGTAATACCTTTATCTGCTCTAGAATAGATATGGAATCTGCAGACAGAAAATGCGGTTAGGAATTTTATCAACATAATCTGATAATAATAACCATCAACATGATAGACAGGGAGGGGCATCCAAATTTAATTCACCAAAAGTTTGAGTAGGAATCTATTCGGATATATCTTAAGTGAGCTCAATTTACAAGAAATATTTTGTCAAAAGTTCCTCGTGTCAACCCTATCTTCATTGTAAATTTCCCATCATGTTATCGATTGAAAATTGCAGAAAATGGAAAAAAAGCCAATAATTTGCTATATCATACATTAGATAGTAGACATACCGTGGAGATCAGATAATGGTTGAAATATTATGTATAAAAAATTACGTTGTTATGCAAATAAAATACATAAAAATGATGAGAAGAGGATGCAAAACATGCCGCAACTACAATAATGGTAGTGGTCACAATAGCCGAAGGAATGGCAGATCTGAGAAGTTCTGCTATTTAGTGCGTGGTCATTCAACTACTCTGGTATTCTCTAATACAAGAGAGCTAGAAATTATTTACTCCACTTGAGAACGTACTCACATGCCAATATACCGCACATACAATCCCATCCGAAAACTCAAGACAACAGCTTACTTGTAACTGTAAAGTTAAAACCTAAGACATTGATTTAGTTGATATAAATTAGAAGGTAACTGTAAGTAAAAAAAATAAAAATGAATTGCAAACCACAACATACATTCACACATTGAATGCTGAAGTAAAATCAAGGTAGGAAGGATTACCATCTTTTGGAAGAACTGTCTCAAGATCGAAATTTCTCATTGCAGCGTTTTGGGCCTCAATGCACTTCTTGTGATCATGCAAAAACACTTCCTCCTTTACATTAATGTCTTCCTTGGGTAAATTCTGTTTTTTAATTGAGGTTTCAGGATGAAATGATGCTTTGTTTGTTATATCATTTAAAGCTTTTCGAATTGCAATCCCTGAACCACCTTTCTTTCCATCTGTCTTAGAATTCTTCGACTTGACAATCTCTACCCAAGCAAACAAAGGATAAATAAAACCAATATAGTAAGAGAAGAGTGTAGTATATAATAAATGTTTCACCAATAATGTTACAGAATGCAAAGACAAATTCTAAACTGGTTGATTCGTTGAAACCTTTTTCACCAGTAATCAAGTAATAATGACATTCCATAGAATCCACTCTAGTTGTTGGGAATTGGTGTTACAAACATAAAAGGCTTACTTTTGGAATGAAGATCCAAGTTTTCATCTTTGATCATCAAGTGGCCAGGAGCAACAAATTTAGCCATTATCCCGATTCACCCTTTGTAGATAGCAAAAACTGTTACTGGACTCTGCAACACAAACTTAAAAAATAAAGTTTACGAAGTATGAACATCATGAGAGTGAACAATGCAATATCGAACATAAGGAGTAAAGGATGAGCAAAAGGAATCTAAAAAGAATCTAAAAGGAATGAGTCATGAAAATTCTTTTTATTTTAATAGGGTGTGAAAGTCCTTTGACTCAAGCAAGCACTGACTAGTTAGATCGATGTCACCAACATCAAATTTGATTTTTTTTTCAAATGAACTAGGGATAAGATATTAGTAGAAGTAGCAGATATTTGCATGACGTAGGAAGATTGCACTAATGGTTACAGATTGACCTAGATACAAATTTCAAATTCAAATAATTGCAGGAGTTCTTTGTCGAAATGAGAACAAAACAAGAATTTGAAAAAAAAAATACTGTTGAAACGACCAACTCAACTCAATCCAGCCCAAGCCCAACCCTAACCCTAGGCCATATAGGTTAAGGCCAAAACCTGCAAAAATGTCTCTTTATAAATTGGCTAGTCACAACACAAAGCCATAACAATGTACCGAAACGAAACTACACAATATAAGTTGACTTATCATAAAATATCTCTTGAACACAGATGTATTGATAGAAAAGCGAACCAAATTAGATATTTACCTTCAAAATTGACTGGGAAATCAAGTACGAAAGAACATTTTTCACCCAGCTTGAGTAACAGGAATTTGAGAGGGCGTTTAGTAAAAGTAAAGTGATTAGTGTCTCAGGAATATGAGGTTGAATAAGCATGCTCACCTTTAAAAAAATAACATTCCCAGGAAACCATATTTCCTGAGAATGACTTTTAGTCAAATTTCCCACAAAAACATTCCAATGGAGGAGATAGAAAATTGACTCTTCTGAGTTAAAAAAAAAATCATATTACTCTTATTAAATAATTTAATGTGGTGAAAAAAAAAAGATTTTAGTAAAAATAATACATCACTCTCAAGGAAAATAATACCTCTACCACTGCTAATACTTTCTTTCCCATAGGCAACACCATGAGGTTTCTAGGTTTACTTGCATGATTTCAAATTCCAAGTATGAATAAAGTACACTAACTCAAGGAACAAAAATCCAAATTCCGAATCATTAAAGAAATCAAATTCAAAATTTAGACAAGGAAAGCCGAAGTCCTAAAGCCAGAAATGAAAAGCAACGAACGCGATGATGCAATCGAAAGTGAAAAACGGAGTAATGAAAAGTTATCAATATTTGGAATTGGGTTTACTGATTATAAAGTTAAATGAAGCAAACAAAAATGTAAGAGAAGGGTACCTGAGAAAGGAGGAGGGAAAGAAGAAGAGAGACGACACCGTTGGTTTTGAAAAGTTGGAGCCCGCTACGGCCATATATATACATCACCCTCTATCCAATTTTAAAATTAAAAAAAATGATAAATAGATTGTTTGGCCTCAATATTTGTTTGATTTTTCCAATTAAAATATTTTAAAATTCTCAATTCGTTTTTATTTTAATTAAAGTGAGTCAATATGGTTTTGTTTGTTGTCACCGCTAATGTGGCATTTTTGTTTTTTTTATAAATATTTGAGCTTTGTTTGCTTTTATGAATGTACTGTTAACAAGGAAAAAAGTAAGAGGATACTGGTAGATTCTTCCTGTGCGTCAGATCATTCTGGACTGCACCCAATATATACACAAAAAAAGACCAAAATATCTTTAATGAAATGAAAATTAGGGTTTAGGTCAAATGTGCATCCAACCCACCCAGCCACCTTGCACCATTCATTTTTTTGTGGTCACTGTGAAGCAGCGCGGAAACTTGAACAAAGAGCAACCCAAGCACCTCCATTCTTGTTATTGTCGTGATTGTGGCAGCAACGGAACTCGAAAGCAGCATTGAGGCACCGCGACGACAGCGAATGAAGCCACCGGAGAAGGAGACGAATCGCAGAAGGTGAGTTTTGAGGTTGCAAATGCGTTTCGCATTTTTTTTATCTTGAAAGTGTAAAAAGAGAAGAATGTCACGACGATAAGCTTTACTAATTTAATTTTATGTATCTGAAACATCAAATACTATTCTAGGATATGCATAATGGAATTTTTTAGTGGTTTGTATTCGGTGAGTTTGGTACTATTTTCATTTGGCATGCAAAATGAAATTGGGAGTTTGTTCTTCCTCTTTTACACTCTGGCCCTTTCTCTCTATTATGTTGAATGTATAGTTGAGTATTATGTTTCAGGATCACAACTGTTTTTTTTTTTTTCTGTACTTATTGTGCCTTATCTTTTATAGAGAAGACGAATTCACTATCTAAGTTTAGATAAGTTAGTTTTCTAATGTTTTTGTATGTTTTCATATTTTTATCTTAAATCATTAAATAAAACATTTTGCTAGAAGGGAATCGCTCATTTGATCTCATGAATTTGGTAGGACGAGTCATCTTCACAACACCTTTTGTTTTGACTTTATCACGTGGTGCGTAAATAGATGTCTTCTCTGGGATGTGTACGGCCTTGGTCTTTCCTCTATCTCTTGAGGGATAGACAATGGTTCGAATTTGTATACGACACTCCTTGCACAGTATAAGTAGTATAAATTTCTTTGAACTCCTCCATTGAATGGATACACTCTTTCTGGAATTCCCTTCACTTAATTGGATGTGTTTATCATAGATATCCCCAAAACATGGTTGGCAAGTGAAAAAGATTTCCAAAATAAGAGTTCAACCATTTAACACCAACATAGATATGTTGTTGCTGATAATTGAACCCAACAAAAGAATCACATTCTAGCAAAATGTTTTATTTATTGATTTAAAGTAAAAATATGAAATCATACAAAAACATTAGAAAACAAACTTATTTAACCTTAAATAGTGAATATGTCTTCCCCTTACAAGTTTAAAGGTAGTCTGATTTGTTAAAATTAGATAGCGGCAGAAAAGACAAAAATAACTATCACTCTGAAACAGAATACTCGACTGTACATTCAACATAATGGAAAGAAAGGGTCAGAGTGTAAAAGAGGAAGAACAAGTTCCATATTTCATTTTACATATAATTATATTGGCAAAACATAGCTACTAAGATTAGATTATATGCCAAATGAAAATAGTACCAACTCACTGAATACAAACCACTAAGAAATTCCATTATGCATACCCTAGAATAGTATTTGATGTTTCATATTCATAAAATTAAATCAGTAAAGCTTATTGTCGTGACATTCTTCTCTTTTTACACTTTCAAGATAAAAAAATATCGGAACGCACTGGCAACCTCAAAACTCACCTTCTACAATTCGTCTCCTTCTTCAGTGGCTTCAATCCTTCTTTGGTGGCTTCATTTGTTGTCATCGCGGTGCCTCAATGCTACTCTCGAGTTACGTTGCTGCCATAGTCACGACAAGAACAATAATGGAGGTGTTTGGGTTGCTCTTTATTTAAGTTTCCAAGCTTTCGTGCGCTGACCACAGAAAAATGAAGGGTGGAAGGCTGCTGGGTGAGTTGGGTGCACATTTTACCTAAATCCTAATTTTCATTTCATTAAGGATATTTTTGTCCTTTTCTTTGTGTATATTGGGTGCAGTCCAAAATGATGTGGTGCAGGAAGAATCTGCCGAGGATATTAGTTGTTGGATTCAGGGTTTTGCAGGGAAGAGGAAGACATGATATATCTGTGAACAATAAATATCATCTCCCCTCAAAATAAGGAGATGTAGGGGAAAGCCACATCAGCATGTGTTATTTTCGAATTTACCCTCATTCATCTACAAAGATTTTTAATATTAAATTTTTTATTTATTTATATAAGATGTGATTTATTGTCTAATTTTATAGTATATATTTAATATTTTAAGAAATTATTTAAAGTTCTCTTTTTATGTAATTTGTTGTTACGTTTATATGAAAATATATCTTTTATGATTATTATGTTTATGAGTTAGTAATTTATTTGATAATAGTTTTTTATGAAATTATTTTCTATTGTTAATTATGTTATATTTTTTAGTATTTTTATTTTATTTTTCATTACTATAAGGTTTTTAATAATAAAAAATATTATTTTTCATTTATATAAGATTTGATTTATTTTTTAATTTTATAATACATGTTTAATATTTTAAGAAATTATTTGAATTTTTGTTTTTATTTAATATGTTGAATACATTTTTTTTCTAATTATAATTTTTAAATTATATATATTTATATTTAATATATATTTAGTTTCTAATTTTAATTTTTAAATCTATGAAATATGTGAAAAAGTTGTTTGTTTTTAAACAAAAATAACTCATTTCATTATTAAAATTTTTTAATAAGTAAGGATAAGTTTGTAAAGTAATATTTAACAATTTAAAAAAAAAACTCTCTCACAACTATCACATCACTCACAAACTCTCATACACTTTTTTCACACATCCCCTCTAATATATCTCAATCCAAACATTCTCACTTTCTTCATAATTTCCTCTCACATCTCCACACATTCACTCCCTCAAATCCCCACATATTTCCTTCCCAATCCAAACACACCTTGAGTATTGTGGTTGAGTTGTTTTGGGTTTGTGCAATTTTTTGATTTGCCATTTGTTTTCTAAGGTCAAAGATTATGGGATTAAAATATTATTTTGATTGGGTTCTTTTTGTTTTAAGTATTATGTATCTTTTTATTTTGATTGCATATCTTAAAAGAGATAAATTCTATTGTCGTGCCTGATTACTCTACTTCAAATTAGTATATAATTATCCTTCTATATTTATTTTATTATATTATTATTATTATTAATTTATTTGGTTATTTTGTAATTTCAAAAATTAACAAAAATCGTTCTTTTTATACTTTTAATTTTTATTTATTGTCAGTTAGTGGTTGTTAAATGTGGATGGAGGGATTGATACATTACTGATTTAAATTGATTTTATTCTCTATTTTTAAAATTAAAGATATCTATTATGTTCCCCTTCACTATTTTTATAAAATTAAACACTTCTAAATGTATAACAATTTATTATTTATTATTGAATTTCATTATATCTTATTTTTAATGTTATTTATATTTCAATTAATATTAAGTATCTATCTTATGTTTGCTACTTCAAATTAGTATATAAATATCCTTTATATTTATTTTATTATATTATTATTAATTTATTTTGATTATTTTGTAATTTCAAAAGTTAACAAAAATATTTTTTTTTATTTATGGTCATATAATGGTTGCTAGATGTGGAAAGAGTGGAGAGAGGAAGGGATAAATTTATCTTGACCGAGGAAGAGTAATAATAATGTTTATAATGCTACAGCGACATGTATAGTAAAAAAATAATACGAAAAGAAAAATGAGGATACGAAATCACTATAGTAGATACATTGGATGAGCATGAAGTAATTGATATTATACCTGCAGGACTAGAACTTCTTGTTTCATAAGGTGAATCTACCAAACTTTATCAGCAATTAACAAATAATCTTAATGTTGGTCGATTTGGTCAAGGGATGTGGAAATAGTACTACAAGATCCATTACGTGTCCAAGGTCTTTTGTTCATCCTGGCATCTATTATTTTAGCACAAATCTTTTTAAGAAGAAACAATTTGAGAAGGTTCAATTGTTCGAAATGAATTTTTAGTTTCACGTGTTACTTCTTTGATTTAAACTGATTTTATTTTCTATTTTTAAAATTAAAGATATCTATTGTGCCCTCCTTTACTAGGTTTTATTTTGTCCAAACAATCTCCAATACAATAGCAAGATTCAGATGTGCAACAACACCGCCAATAACAACCTTCGTCAATACTCAAAGTGTGTCTCCGTAACCACCTTCGTCAAAGCGTTTGTTTCCGCCGCTGTCGCTAATCTCGGTTCGGTTTTGACTTCCTAGGTTGCTCACTGTTGATGAAATAGGTCCGCTCCTGTCATTCTTTTTTCTGTAGATGGTCGAACCCACAAAAAATCTTTGGTAAGAAACCTCGAAACAAATCAAAATCATTTGATGAGAACCAAGGATTGAAACACCACCACTACATTGTTGTATTAAAATGTTATATTGTTTGGGATATTAAAAAAACTATTCAAACTATATCAATCCAAGTTTTGCACAGAGAAAGACAACTTACATCTGGAAGATCGTCCCCATCCGCATCATCTTCCTGGTAGATAAATTATTTCACTCATTGATTTTTGTTCTTTTGTGTTTAGTGACATCGGAATTCGAAATTTGTTATTGTTTGATTTTTAGTTATAGGTGGTGAATATTGTATTGAGAGGTGCATTTTCATGTAAAGTGTTTTACTTTATTTTTGCCAAATATCTCTATAGTAATACTAAACTACTCTTATAATTATATGGTTGATATGCCAGTCCTACCAACATTAGATATTCCAATATGTAGCAAATTAGAAAGGTAAGTTTTACTGTTGTTTATCCCAAACCACCTTTTTTTACTCATCTGATGCCATCAAACCATAACAAATATGGGTTATACCATAGTAATTTATTTGCTTGAAATGTTTAATGTAGAGTTGAAAGGAAAAGATTAAAATTATTTAATATTCATATTTTAAAAGAAAATTCTTAAAATTTATTTATAGATATAAAAAACATAAATTAAAAGAAGATAATGAATAATAGAATGATTATAGATTATTTTTGTTTTCTATTTTTCTTTTAGAAAACAAAGATCTTATAATTTTTAAGTTTATATTTTTTAAACTGTATGATTATTTTGTTTTTATATGGTAGATAAAATTACAAAAACAAAAAAATAAACATTTATTAACAAAATTGCATAATAAAATTACAAGTTTTTTTTAATCATATTTTGTCAAAATAAATTTTGTATTTAGAAATAGTTTCATACAAAAGACTCGAAATCCTTATGAGTATATTTGTTAACTATAAATTCTTATTATAATATTTTAATTCTTCATGTTTAGATTTATCAAATTTAGAATCTCTTTAAGAAAAATATTAAAAAATGTACCATTTAAAATATGTTATTTTTTTATATAAATTTCTTTGAATAAAAGAATAATGTATTACTTTTTACTAAGTTTTTCATTTTCTACCGTGCTAAACACAAATTTAAATACTAAATATTGGAAATAGAAAGGAGAAATAAATATATGAAGAATAACTTATAAAAAAAAGATAAAAAAACCTATTTATATGATAAATATTGTTTTAAAAATAAAATTGATATCTATTGATTCAATCAATAAAAAACTCAATCAATAAAAAACATATATAATAATAATAATAATAATAATAATAAAATATCTAAATAATTAATAATAAAAGTAAAAAAATGTTAGTATGTATAATTGGAAAACCAAACAATAATTATATTTCTAAATGTTGAATTTAGCATTGATTTTAATTGTTTTGTAATAAATCATTCTATAGTTAAATATCTAGTGTTATTTTATTGGCAAAATAAAATACAGTTTTAAAAACTCTATTTTTTTCTAATTTTAATAATTTCATGTTAATATGGGTAAAAAAATGCTTTATTTTCATATTGGATAATGAAGTATGAATTATGAGATTTATAAAATAAAAGAAATCACCAAATTTTAGTTAACACTATGAAGGGCACTGAGGTAGTTTCACTTACCAAAAAAACCCTTCTTCGTTCCTCGAATGTTGAACAGGCGGAGAGAAAGACAGAAAAATGTTGAGAAGCTTCTCTTCTACACTGCGGGGATGTTCCAGAAGGTTCCGAACCCCACTCTCTTGCCACCAGAAGCTGTACACGAACGGAGGAGAGGGTGCACGTGTGAGGCCTCCGAAGCTTCTGGTGGTTCAGCCACGCGTGCGGCCGGATAAGCTGTTGCAGGCGAAGCTGAACGAAGCTCTGTGCCTCGCCAACTCCCTCGAGGACCAGCGCGATGGCTATTTCCTCACCGATTTCTTCGACAAGCCGTTGCCACCTCACGTGCTCGTCCAGAACCGCGTCCCACGAGCCGACTCCTATTTCGGCCACGGAACCGTCGATAACATCAAGTGCCACGTGAATGCTGCTGAGGAGTCTAAGGTTGCCTTGTCTTCTTAATGTGACTGTTATTATGTCTGAAAGTATTGTTAAGGGTGTAACTCGTGTGTTTCAGGAAGAGGTGGATGCAGTTTTTGTTAACGCCACACTGTCTGGGATTCAGCAGCGGAATCTTGAGGTAAGTGTGATGTGATTTTTGTGTCATTTTTGTTTCATGAAAGTGGGAATTGAGGTTTATGTACATGGCAGAGGGCTTGGGGGAAACCCGTGTTGGACCGTGTGGGACTTATCATTGAGATTTTCAATGCCCATGCGTTTACCAAGGAAGCGAAACTTCAGGTTGGTGATCTTTGAAGTGCCCTTCTTCTCGAAATGAAATGTTGTGTTGCACTGTTACTATATATTGTTTGGCATCTGGGAGTGCAGGCTGAACTCGCAGCTCTGTCCTACAAGAAGACCAGACTTGTTCGTGCTCGCGGCCCTGATGGTCGCTACACGTTTGGTGCTTCTGGGGAAGCTGAAGTTGTTAGCGCCCGAGGGTGAGTTTATTTCCAATTTTTCTACTGAGGGAGTGCTACCAATGCTCTCTAACACAATTTATTAAGAACTACAAAATGGTGAGAGTGCTTATTAACTAAGAGATGAGACCTACGCAATCTTGTGCGTTTCAACGAATTTCAACCAATTTTAGAGAGTCTGCTAAAAAGAACGTGTTACAGATATGCTGCTAGGATTTCTCTATATGCTCTTTGATAACGATGATGGTCTTTGAATTGGACCACTTTTTTTTCTTTATACATAAGCGATTATAGAGATTTGGGGCGTGACAGAATTTTGCCATATTTGATAAGTGTGATGTTGGCTATGGACAACACTTCCTCAAATTGGGCGAGTTTGTTTGTGATCCCTTCAGAGAGGGTTAGCCAACTAGAATAATCAGGCACAGGCACAGGCACAGGCACATAGTATTTCAGTTAAACAAGCCTCATTCTTGCATATTGCATGATGACTTGACTTTTCTAATACCTAAATTTTTCACAGGAATCTATCTTTTTCTATTTTACATGTTTAGAACTCCAATTTTTTCCAGTCATGCCTATTTAATTTTTGGTTTACCTTTCTGTTACGAAGTATGGACATGGTTGAAACTGAATGTAGTTTTTCTTTCCACTAATCCCTACTCTTAATGAACATATACCAGTATGCACGTGTTGTTCTCTGAATTTGTGTATCCTTTAGCCTAGTCTATTGTATTGCTGTACTGAACTGATAGTTAGAGAGTAACATTTCTAGATTCAATACCTGTCAATTTCAGGAGAGGAAGTGGGGGACAAGGTTTTATGAGTGGTGCTGGAGAAACTGAACTTCAGCTTCAGCGACGAAGGTATGACTGTCATATCATATTGAACTTTTTTCATACAATATTCTCAAGTGGTATATTTCTTGTTTTCCTAGTAAATCTCATGGTTTCCTTATAAACCTGTGTTATTTTCATTGTTGATTTTTCACTTTCTCATTGCATCATACCATTGAAATTGTCGCTGTAATTTTTTTAATCCAAATAATATTTCAAAGGGGTGAATTATCTAGCTTTAATCTGCACTGAATTAAAATTCAATCCTGCCGAGCACAGTTCTCACCGAGTGTCATTAGATACATGAATCACAAGTTGTACTAGTAGAAGTTATGGGGTTCTTTTAAACTATAACGCATGCTCAGTAGTCCAGTGTACGGACTATGATCTATTTGTTGACGTGAAATCTAACAGTTTATATAATGATTTTATACTATGCATAATTGAATCACTAAAGTGCAAAATACCTTTAGAATCATAGAGAGGAGACTTTATTTATTATCTCAAATTGAAGAGGTTCGCCGCACCCGGGCTTTGCAGCGTGCTGGTCGCAGGAGACGTGGAGGTTCACCCGGACAAGGCTTACCCACTGTTGCTGTTGTTGGGTATACAAATGCTGTAAGTGGTCTAAATATGCGTATTTGATATTTATTTTAATCAGAAGCATAACTGCTATATCTTTCAACATGTTTTTATCAGGGAAAATCTACATTAGTAAGTAGATTATCGGACAGTGATCTGTATAGCGACTGTAGGTAAAAGTCACCTTCAATGCTACCCTTGTGCACTTACATCGTCTAATTCTAATATAATTTTTAGTGCTGGTATTTTCACTTTAGATACTTAATGGCATTACATGAATTGTAGATTGTTTGCCACAGTTGATCCTAGAGTGAGAAGTGCTGTTCTTCCTTCGGGGTAATTTGACCTGCAATTTATCATTTCTTTCTAATCTTAGCAGCAGTACCCTCCATTTTGTACATTGGTTGGTAGTGTTGAATATATATGCTTCACTATCCTGAATTCTTAATTTCTTTTTTCAGAAAGAAAGTGCTTTTCAGTGACACAGTGGGATTCATATCTGACTTGCCCGTACAGGTAATGTTGAAACATGAGCAAATTGTTGTGTCAGCGTGACTGTTCCCTGATTATTTTTATCAAAATATTCTTCAACCATTCTTTTATGACAATTATCTAATCTAACCTTTTTTTTTATCTTAATTTGTGTAGCTGGTGGAAGCATTTCATGCAACTCTAGAAGAAGTGGTGGAAGCAGATCTGCTTGTGGTATGATTTTTCAATTTCTTTCAGTTTCTGGGGAACAGAAGTGGTAATTTAGCGTCTTTTGCATCTTGTCTGATTTATTTCTGATACCAGTCTCAATTTCACAAATCTCTTTTTTTTTCCCTTAACTAAAAACAAATAGGAGAAAAAGAAAAAGGAAACATTAAAAGTGAATGGTGATAAATAAGATGACGATTGCATTGAAGATTTTCAAATTAGGACTTTCTTTTTCTACAAATATCCTTGATATGGTCGATTTATGCTTGTAATACAGATTGTATTTGGTTCTTCATACTTCTGGTTGCTCTTTATTTTTGGTGGACTGTTACTTTCTGTACAGTATGAATGAGACTTATTTTTTTGTTTTTATAGTAGCTATTGCTCCGAAACTTACAGGAGTCAATTATTTAGAATTTAATCTTTTATTTAGTAACTGACAAGTCAACTGTTAAATTTATTTTTCTTGTAGCATGTGGTCGATTCAAGTGCTCCCAATCTTGATGAGCATCGCACAACAGTCTTACTAGTTCTTCGACAAATAGGAGTGTCAGAAGAGAAGCTTCAGAATATGATTGAAGTTTGGAACAAGGTGATACAACTTACAAGTATATAACTCATCTACCCATTTACCAAATTGCAAGAACAACTGTTGATCTGTTCACTCAATCTCTGAAAATGTTTAGATTGATATCGAAGAAGAATGCGACGATGGTGATGAATATCTTGATGATGAAGATGAAGATGGCTTCAAGGTAGAAGATGATGTGAAATCTGAGTTATTAGCAGAAAATGAAGGCATGAAGGAGGTTGATTGCGAGGCCATGGAAGAGAAAGACTATTCTGATGGTTGGTTATATGCTAATGATTTGGTCGATGAAGCTGACCAACTAAATGAGTCCTTTGAACAGCACGATGGTCTGGAAAAAGATAGTTCAATTGATCAATCTGGTCCACATGTGAAAGCATCTGCTATCACAGGAGTTGGGTTGCAAGAATTGCTCGAATTGATAGATAATAAACTGTGTGTTCAAAACAAGAAGGGTGCACAAGTGGTTGAAAGAAGCATCTATGATCGTAAATGGAGGCCCCCCCACAATCAGGAGGAGTCTGGCATAGCAGTTGAACAGTAGATAGGAAAGTGTCTTTCCTTGCTTCCTTGTTATGTCCAAGTTTGATCATCAAAAAGTTGTGGGCCATTCTGTAATGTGATCATGGGACAAAACATTGCCTCTACAATCCAGATGAAGTAACTTTGAAGCAGCTCATGTGCTCAGGTTAATTGTCCTTCTGCTGTCGGAATCTGCCATTTATAAGCTTTCCATGGATGATAATTTAGTACTTAAAGATTGAATAAAGTTGGTGTGTAGAGTTGCAGTGGTTATACACTTCCTGCCAAACAAAAAAAAAAAGGTCCATCGATGTATAATTGAAGTAATAATAGCAGAATAGTGGTACACAAATAACTACATATTAAATATGTATTCGTTCGTTTTCAAAATAGATTGTAGTATAACATTTTTTCTGTATATACACAACAGATTTCACCTATAGTCATCGCTTATCACCGTTTAATTAGCTTGGTATCCACCTCTGCTTAAAAATCAATTATAGATATGTTTGAAGAAATAATGGCGGAATAACAACACAAGAAGAAAACAGTGACATCATTCAAGATATTTTTTCACGAATTTAGGTGTAATAAATTCCTGAATATGAAGAGGGATTAACATTGTAAAACACAATCAAAAGTTAATAATAAAGTTCCGTTGCCGGGAATCGAACCCGGGTCTCCTGGGTGAAAGCCAGATATCCTAACCGCTGGACGACAACGGATTTATTGATAAAGATGCGTTACCAATAGTATTTGACTATATAATTACTCAGGCTGCGATTATTTGACAGATGAATTGCGTAAAGTAATAAACTTCTTTCATTAAATTATTTGACGATAAACATAACCCATTATTAGAAAAAATTCTACAGTTCTCGCAATTTTATGCATAAAATTTGACACCTCGAACATGAAACTGAAGGACGAAAGGCAACATACAATTTACCTCAAGTTTTAATTTATCAAGGTAAAATGCCTATTTAGCAAATTCAAAATCCAAAGTAAATTAACTTAGACATGTTTGAAGAAGGAAAATCCAAAGCATAACAAACATATTTTTCGTATGCAAAAGGGTTTCAACACAAACCATACTAGAAAAATATGTAAAAGATGACAACGGACATAAGAATAACAAAAATTACTTATATTCATTGTAAACCTGTTATTATTAAAATGTATAAATATAATAACAAATAAAAGATGACAAAACTATTAGAATATACCAATTATTTTGAAAAATTGAAATTTTGGAACTATAATGGAAGGGGCCGCGCGAACGCAGGCCCCCACTGCCACAAATTATGACGTAGGCTCTGCCACTTGGGCAGACCTTAGGCAAGCACCCTTCCTAAGTGCAATGGAAGTCACATGCCTAGGCCATAGACCTTGCTGATCATCCATTGACCCCGTCCAGGTAAGTAAGTTACTCAATCCCATATGCCTAACCTTTATAGCCTATCAGATCCACTACTATACACATACTTTTCGATGTGGGACAAAATATTTCGCTTAAAATGAAACACAACAAAGACTGAGTATCCTATATCGACAGTCATAGCCAGAATGAGGTTTTACCTCCATAACCTCTACTTTACCGTGCACTAAGAAGATTTGAAGTAAAATTATATGAATTTATCAAGAGCTACTTGTCTAGTTTTTCAACAACAGAAGAGAAAAAAAAAAGTTCTACGAAACACACTAAGAAACACCAATGACATTACTATGAAAGTGTTATGCTTTCGCAATTTTATTACCAGCCAAAATGAAACAGCGTTTTAGCAATCTTATCAAAATAGTTGAACTTTTCGTTTTACATCTTATGCATAAAATAGTTTTCATCCAGCATAAATAACATGAAGAATACGTACTCAATTCAAGATTACTATTGAAGCCCGAGAGAGACTGAGAGAAACAAGTTGGGAGGAGTTAAAGCACTAATCATCAGTGCATAATTATAGTGTAATTCATTATGTTGGTAAGTAGTTATTTCCTTTTCCTCTTTCAAACTTTTATGCTCTGTAATAAATAGCTGTGTAAAGTATTGGGTGATAAGGGCAGTGAGATCAACTCAGAAAGTGCTTCTGCAGATAAGATGAAGAGGCAAGGGGGGAGAATTTGACCCTGACATGATCCTCTATGTGGAGTAAATAAATTCTTTACACAGTTGACAGTTCCAAAATATAGAAAAAGAGACTGTAATGAAACACATTATTAAACGAATCCACATATCTGAGAAGCCAATGTGTCAAAATAACCAGTAGGAATGATCATTACACTGTCATGTGCCTTTAACTTGTCTAATTTTTGTTATGAGGAACGTGTCTAAGTTGATGGCCATAGAACCTAGCCTACCCTTAATTCCTCTGCATGCATTGCCATATGGGATTAATTGATTGAGGGTTTTGTTAATAGGGCTTGGATCACCTTTTTCATTCAAAATTTGATCACCATTTGAATAACCTCTACTACTGTTTCCGGAGCCTCTGTGGGATGCATTTGCCTCCTCTCTTCAAAAATTATTTTTATGAAAAGTAGAAGAGATGCTAGGACATCCTATTTCATTTTGTATTTTAATATTTTGTATCAGAAGATGTGCGAAAAGTCGAGAAATAACTTGTGAGTACAGAAGCTATGGCCTCCTCCAGATCATCTTGGATTCAGAAAATTATCTTCCTTTGGTTTCTGACACCTTTTCCTATGGAAAATTTTGGTGTTATGATCCCCGTACTGTACCTAGCCAACCCATTACCTTTTGTGTCTGGAATATTTCTTTCTGTCTCACTATTCCTGAGTCTCATTTATGTATATTGTTTATTTACATAAATGAATAACAAGCTTTCACATTGATTAAGATATTTCGTATTACATACAGTGAGTGAGGGAGAGAGGAATCAAGTTACAGGACATACTTCATAACTTCTTCCTGAAGTGATAGAAGTTCTTATTAAATAAATCAACTCTCTGAACTTTGATATACTATAGAAATCAAACAATGCTACATGGCACTTCTTTGGTTTAACATGTCATATGAAATTAAAAAGGTAAACAAATTTGTAATATGGGATTGCATGTCTGCAAAAACCTGGATTATTCAATTTCTTATATTCATCGAGAGATTTTGATAATTAAATTTATAAAAATGAATAGTAGAATTTGATACCTGATAATATATAGACACATATATGATAAAAGAAAACTGATGAATAAAAAGGTGGTGCAAGTGTTCCCTGTTAAAAGTAGGCAATTGGCAGGGCCATGTAAATATATTTAGCTGATTAGTGCCGTTGTTCCCATGGCTTAAGGAATTTATATCCCGTGTAGAAGAAAAATTTGCAAATGCATTCGCTTATGAAATTTACACTGCAGCTCCTTTCAACCAGAGCCTGCAACCTACTAAGAATTTACATTTCTCACCCTCAACCCCCACACAAGGTACATATAGGGAAAAAATGGAAAGTGAAATCAAAGAGGAAAAGATGAAGAAGAAAACGAGGAGGAATTACAAATCACAATCAATCCCTATTCTCTCTCCTACTATGCCAAACCCCAGCTTCCCTCGTGGTTTTATATTAGATGGAAGCCAAATGAAATTGATCAGTGCGGTCTTGCTCTAATCCCAGCCAAAATGATGAAAAACATCTCATTTACAGGTTGTCATGTCAATGAGCCAGGTCTTCACTCCCAACACCGACAGTAGACTTGTCAATCATGAGCACATTGTACTGTTCATATACTCTTGCACGATTCTCAGCCCACCATTGCTCTGCTTGCTTCTCACTGAACCTCTTCCGACTACATTCACCAATGTTAAAGGATAAAACTCAGGTTATAAAATTGCTAATCGTTAAATGCCGTACAGTTATCTGGTTTGTCCTACCAATACCAAACTACAAACATTACAGTGGGAAGCAAAAAAGAGAAAATATGTAATTGGTCACAACATGAATAATGCAACTAAATTTCCATTAGAATTAAAATGTCACTGACGTATGAATAATGCTCGTCAAGGCTTTTAACACCATGTATATTTTATCCTACTTTTTCTTCCATAAAAGTAGGATACAATATTTTACATTAACAAATTTAGCATGTGAAGTTATGTAAGATGTAAAATGTAAAATGGCGGAAAAAATATGTCCGTAAAATACTGCATACCTGAAGCGAACTCTCTTAAGCTCTATTTTACCTCCTGGAAGGGAGGTGAGCGTAATATAAACACCAGGTTCATCTTGCTCAACCCATTCACTTTCACTACGGGATTCACAGTCTTTTGTTCTGCTCCCATTTCTATTTGTTGAATCAGACTGGCCCTGTTTATTGTGACCTGCACTTCGGTTACTAACTGTGCTTGATCCATTTGAGAGTAACTGGTTGTTTGATGCAGTTAAATCTGCCTCTGGACTTGATGTTTGAATATTTAATCGGTCAATGGAAGCATAGTTAACATCATTGGAACAAGGATTGGAACCAAAAGAAGCAATAGACGGTGATTTCACATTCCTAGCAGGTACTACAGGTAGCCTCTCAGCCATGTCCTTCAACTGCTCAGGACAGAAAACAAATAAACTTTGGATCAATTAGCCTTGCAATGATACATCCAGTACAAATCTAGAACAGAGCTATACAAGCTTAAAGATTTTAAAAGTCCACTGTGTTGGGCATGAAATTGAATCAGGATTGACTGTAACTCTGTAAATGTCACATTTCATGGCTTTACAATTTGATTTTAGGGTCAATTAGAGTTAATTCGGACAATCTGCAATATATTGCCTGGCTAATAAAAAAATCCTGGACATAACCGCTGATTTGTTTCAAAAAGAAAAATAAAAGGCTCCCACCCATTAAATGTACAGAATTATTTTTTGCTTTCTTCATTGACTAAGTTATTGGCTGTAATAGTTTAATTAGTAATTTAAGAGATTAAAGCTTCAACCTGAGCAGTGAGTGACTTTATTACTTCCTTTGCTGCTTTGCATTTGGCAGTTTCTTCCCCGGCAATTGCTATTGCATCTTTTAGCTGTTTAGTTGTTCTTTCCAGCTCAACTTCTTGAAGTTGGGCCTTCCGAGTCAGGTTTTCCACCTACAAGGGAAAAAAATTAAACATCTTTGTTGAAAGTTTAGAAAAATAAAGGGGAGAAAGGAAGGTGGAAAGAATCAGTTCAACGAAAGTGTGTTATAGAGATCAGGCATTCTCTATGTCAAATAGTAAACCACTTATGAAAGAATAATAGAAGATAGGTGATAAGAAGTTCTCTAATTGATTCATTGAACCCTCAAAAACAAAAAATGGGAAAGAAAAAATCCACTGTAAAAAAATCTACTGACTGTTAACCTTTTATGAGATAGAAGTATAAATCACAAACCCTGACTACCTTCAACAGTAGATTATTATAATAAAATACAGCAAGTAATTGAGCAACTCACTGACTTGCAATGAATATGCATATTGCTACATGCGCCCAGGCATAAACTATATAATATCATAATAGCATATAACTTCCTTCTTGTCTTCATTCTCACACGGTGTCTAGCTCATTTCATCAGACAAATTCCCAAAAATTAGCATCATAACAAATGACCAGTTGTAATACAAATACAGAGCCATTTGAATCCATTTTTGTTAAAATTCTATTACAATTAATTACAGCAAGAAAGCAAATACTGACATTGAGTACATAAAGCAAGATACCTGTGATCTTAATTTAATAACCTCCTGACTGAGGCTATCGTTAGTCCTCTTAGCATCATCCACAACTATCTTTGGTGATGTAAGACCTCCTAGCGTTGGGGTTGGTGTAGTTGAACGAGGTGGACTAGGTCGTCTAGATATTGGGGATGTTGCTCGGGAAACAATTCTAGATCCAGGTACAGAAGCTGAGAAAAATTTCTTTGATGATCCAAAAACAGGATTAAAAGATTTAGAAATATTCAATGCTCCCCATTGTGAACCCCCATTTGGAACAGGTGAGACACGGCTACTGTTGAATTCCAATTTCTTGTTTTTCTTTGAAGATCTGCTTTCCACTTGTTTGAAGGATTCAATTGAAGAAAACCTGGCAAGTTGATTACGAGATCTGGAATCTAATTTATCATCCTTATCAATTAACTCCAGCGACCCACGATTGACACTTCCTCTTCTGCTCACAGAAGAATGAGATGAAGAATCAGTTTCTACTGTTTTCCTAAGTTTATTAAAACAATTATCACAGACACGATAAGGTTTGTTGGGGTTTGGTGCCATTGAAGCCTTAAGAGACTTCTTACTGCTACATGAATGGCAAAAAACAAGTCCGCAATTATAACAATTGTGGCGTTTTCTTTTGAAATTAAATGGCATACGACAGCCTGTACACATAGACTGGTCAACACCGGAAACCCACTTATGCAGACATATAGCTGCAGTGAAATTAGTTCCGCAAGCAATACTCTTGACATCTTTGTCCTTCAGAGCTTCAACCAATGTTGGGGAATTTCTATCATCTGTATCCCCATGGCCTAAACGACCATTTGCACCCTTTCCCCAAGTGTAAACTTCAGTCCTTGAAGTTAAAACTGCAACATGATACGCACCACATGCTATCTCCTCCACGAAACTTTTTGACGAAAGTTTCCCTTCAACACGAATTGGTAGCCTCCCATCAGCCTGAGGATTGCCTAATTGGCCATAGACAGGACTACCCATTGTATAGACATGGCCAGAGGTGGTAAGTGCAACAGTGAGGCTATGTCCACAAGCAACTTGACAAAAATTGGGTTCAATGAGGGCAACACACGTAGGAACAAGTTTTTCTTCCTTACTACCATGCCCAAGTCGACCTTTGTCTCCATCACCCCAAGTAAACAGCTTCCCTGAAGAGCAGTTGCTGGAACTTGAATTTCCAACCATGACTTCTACGACTGCAGCCGAATGCCAAACCCCACACGCAGCCCGCACAGTACGAAGACCCTTGAGGGACTCTACTTCCCTCGGCAATGAAACACTTTTTCGGTCTCCATGACCCAAAGCACCAAATGTACCATCACCAAAAGTAAATAATTGACCAGCAGATGTCACAACAGCAGTGTGCCATGGTCCACAAGAAATATATGAAACATGTATGCCTTCCAAGGGGCCATTTACTCTCTTTGGTACCCAGTGGCTCACTTGATTTCCGTGTCCTAGAAGTCCATAATTGTATGTACCATTACCCCACGTATAGAGATCACCAGAAAGTGTCACAGCACATGTGTGATATTCCCCACAAGCTACAAGTTCAATATTTGTATTACTTAGAGCATCTATAAGCTTTGGATGGAGAACATCAGAGTCAACACCGTGTCCGAGTCTGCCACCTGATTCCTCCCCCCAGGAGAAAATTTCACCTTGTTTGGTCACTAGGGCTGCATGTCGTCCACCACAAGCAATATTCTGAACATCAAGAACTACTGCAGATTCCAAGGCTTTGGGAAATAGAGAATCCATTTTCACACCCAAACCACTCCCAACTCGGTGATTCCCACCACCCAGAACACCATCACCTGTGCCTTCCCCCCAAATGAAAACATCCCCTAGAGCATCACCATCATCATGACCAGAACCTTGGCTAGATGTGCTAACAGCACTTGATAGACTCACTCTAAAAGCATCCATACCCATTGTTTTCATGTGACCATGCATACTGTCTGATCCTCCCGACGACACAGAATGTACTGAAGCACTGGCAGAATCTGGAGGAAAGAAAGACTTTTGAGGGACAGCATATAAAACCACATCCAATGCTTTATCCAAACCATTCTTAGGGGGGCTCTCATATGGGCTATGAAGGCGAAGGTGATCCCCGCTATCCTGAATAGAACAAACAAATATTCTCTAAATAAACATTTTCAACTTCAATTGAGAGAGAGTGAGAAATTCGAACGGACATAAGCAATATGTTAATACCTTTTTCAGGCTTTCATTACTGCCAAAGGGAGAATTTAACGGAGAACTTCTTCTAGTGTAGGTTCGAGGACTATTAGCCTCAGATGGAATACCTTCACTTCTTGACTCTGTTCTCCACTTCCGGTGATGGCTACGGGAAATCAATGCTTTCAAACCACTGAACCAGACTTCAGCTTCATCTTTGTCCTTGCATATCTAGTAGAAAATAATCAAACCATCAGACTGTGTTATATAAAATTTATTGATCCTGTTCACAAAATCAATAACATCCGTACAAGTAAAGCAACAGGACTACTGCAGCAAAAAAATCCAAAGGGGAGAGGAATGAAGAAATTCATACCAAGTCCAGTGACCTATCATTGTAGATAAGAGAGAATGACTGGTATTCTTTCTCAGGTCGTGGATATCTTTGAAAGATAGGCTGAAAAGAGTAGGGCCATTTTTTATCAATCATAACAGAGAACCTTATCACTTAAAGAATTCATGGTAGATGCCGAAAGTCAAAAAGGCATGAGTAATGTCTTTGAAGATAAATGCCAACTTATTAGAATAGGACACTGAAAGAGCAAACATCATGTTCCTCAAAGCAAAACACAATCTAATAGTTACCACAAGCAGGTATATTGTAAACTATTCATAATACTAAAGAAACAAGGCCTTTTACTGTAGATGGATAATGAAATATATCATATTCAGAAATCTTGACTTCCAGCACATGGTGGTCACACTCACATCACAAGTGCATATAGAGATAGGGGACAAACTGTATAAGTCATACAAACATCAAATTCAACAGAACTATCTTATAACTGGTTATCTCAACATGGTAAGGCACTGTTGGCTAAATCTAAAGAAGCAAACAATATAATGACTTTACATGTCAATTTAAAAACTTACTGTGCGTTGTCCAGATATAATTCTGGAGACATGACTCAGTTTAAGGTGTTTCTCTTCTTTCCCTGAGAACCATATCAAAACAGATTCATCCTGAAAAAATAATAGAGAAATCAAATTTTAACTTTTGGTTACTGGAAAACATCTAAAAACAAACTTTAATGTAATAAAAACAAAATAAATTATGAAAATAATATGTGTAAACCACAAACAAGATTATTTCAAACCATGAAATGGCATGAAAGTAATTCCGTAAAGGGTATGCATAACCACCAAATACAAGAGTTTGATATGGCATGGTGGTCAATAAGGTACCATGAATGCTCACGTCCAAACTCTAGATATGTGGACTAGAGTGTTTGCTTTAACAAGATTTGGCATGTTTTTTGAAGGCCAGCTTCCCATTTTACAATATTGGCACAATGGGTGTCTTAACCAGATATAATCCTTCTAATGTGGGCCAGAAGTTGTATCCCACCATACACTACTAAATTTTCCCAGTAAACTAAGCAGGGCTGCCCACTTCCAATGGTTATACTAAAAGAAACATCAAGTTATCATATTTTCAATATGTTGCTGAAAATTCATGTTAAGCTCAATACATAATCATTGTGACTTTATCAAAATTTCGTAATGTTGTTACTGCAAACACTTTGAAACCTAATCTTAAGCTAAACTAATTGATGGTGAGAAATTGATTAATCTTTCTTTAATATTTGTAATTTTTCTAGTAGAGCATTAAGCATTCAAATCTAATAATTTTCACAATCTAATCTGTTTCAAGGTTCCCTACTATCACTTAGAATAAATATTTTCACCACTATTTAAGAATAAATAAATACAAAATAAAATGTAGAAAGATCAAGGATTTTATTAAAGCCAAATACAATTCTTTGAAGAAAAAAATTGTGAACACACTTCAACAAGGATCATTTTAATTTACAGATTAAGAGTACAAACTCACATTGGAAAGACGAAAGGGGCAAAACTTGGGTTTTCCCCTTCTCCCATACTTGAGCAAGCAGGCCCCTTTCTTTAAAGCAGTAATGGCCTGTCAATAAGATCAATAAAGGATTCAGCCAGCATGTACAGCACATCTGAAGATAGAAGAAGACTTAAAGCATAGAGAAATCACTGAATAAGCATAGCACATGGATAACATTACTGAAAAGCACGAAGATCAGCCTGCTAAAGTCCAAAACTCAACATAACAGAGCAACAACTGACTGAACGCTATTGAAAAATTTACTACAACCAGGCCATATAAAAGAACATATCCAACTCTTTTGTCATTCAGTCAATATAATAGTCAAGCAGCATATTTTAGAGCCATACAAAATAGCATTTAACTTGTCTTCCTGTGGCAGAACACGGTAACTAACACCCAAATAATTCATAAAAGTGAAAAATAATTAATTAGAAAGGCCCATAAATGATAAAATTAGTGAAACATAAATTCAAAAAATAATTAATCTAATATTCACATAGTCAAATATCTAATTATTTAGCCCGCAAAAGAAGTAAACAAAACTTTGAACACACACTTAACTACATATCAACACACACTACTCAAATTTGAATTAAAAGAAGAAAACTTAAAGTAACAGGTCAAAACAACCAAGATTTTTCACTGCCAACTACAAACTAGCTTGACCTGATGTTACAATCCTAGCGGCAGTCAAACTAGCGAATCATAGACATTCATCAACATATCCATAATTTTAAGTTCCTAGCGAAATTAAGCCAATAACCTAATCCCTCCCTCGTCCCAAATTTACAATGCCCCCACAAACAGAAAATAAGAACATTGCCAACACTGTACAACGCACGCACAGCACACAGATTAACAAAATCTAAAAGCAAACAGTACTACAAAATAAAATTCAAAGCACAACGCTACAGAGAAAAGTTTCCAAAGAAATGGACAAATTATATATATAATATAATATACCTGCTCAATGTCTCTTTCCACAGGGCCGGTTCTGCTAAGATCCGAAGCCATTCTACCAGTCCGCGACATCACGCAAAACAAAACCAAAAAAAAAACGCAAAAGAAAAAAAAAACACAAACAGCACTAATTAGAAACTTTCACTTTCTCCTCAAATCTAAACACTAATCTTTTACATTCACCAGTTCTCGTACCCGAACCCCTCCATTCATCAATTCACCCACTCAAACCCTCGCTCCAACAGCTCCAAGCCTCCTCCAGCACGCGAATCCACCATAATTACAGCTCCATCTCGCACTCACCGAATCGAAGCTTTGCTCCGTAGCTTCATGCGGCGCAGGAACCACTCTAGCGTGCTCCGACGAGGCGATTGGCACCGCGGCAAGGCGCTAGGTTGCGGCGGAAGAAGGCGATCGAGGAACGACGGCGACGCTCGGCGGATTCCGGTGATGGGGAGGTCAGCGAGCTCGCGGCGAGGAAGTGCGCCGAAACGGAATGGGAGAATCTAGGGAAGTATGATCTGCAAAATCAGTTGCAGATGAGAGAGAGAGAAGGGAGAGGGAGCTAGAGAGAGAGAAGGTGAGGTTTTAGAGAGAGAAAGCGAAGGGGAATTATAAAAAGCATAGAAAAAGAAACACAGTGTACGTCTATGGCTGAGGAATGAGTGAGTGTGTGTGTGTGTGAGAGAGAGAGAGAGAGAGCGAGCTCAAAACAGAAGCAAGCTACATTCATTTTTTTAAAAATTGAAAAAATTAAAAAGTTAAAGCGATCGAAAATCACCCTAAATTTCGCCATAATTTACGACCTTGCCATTACGCTACGCTTTTTCTTTTTGGTTTTTTACGAAATTATTACAAAATTAAAAATACTTTGTTTGGTTCATTACAATGTGAAAAATATATCGACATAAAAAAAAAAAGAAATAAATAATATTTTAAAATAAAGAAATAAAGAAAGAAAGAAAAAAGGTAGCTTAGGAAGGTGATTTTAATACTATACATGTGAATATAATTGCAGTGCCGAAAATACCGGAATGGCTTTGTGCCGTTTGGATGGAGTTAGGATTAATTTTTTAAGATTATTATTCTTTTATTTTATTATGTATTTGAAGCACACTCACTGAAATGCTGTATTTTTATTTAGTGTGTTTTTATATTTAATAGTTAATGTGACACCACAATAACTTTTTAATTAAATGAATTTTAAAATATGAAATAAATTAAAATTATATATATTCTTATAATTTTATAGGTTATTGGGCACTCATCAAGTCTTATATTTCTTCATCAATTGGTAAGGATATTTATTGATTCTTCAGTCTCATACATTTATTTATATTATTTGGTTTATCAATAAAGTTTCCATTTCAATATCTTATATGGGATAGGATATTTCATAGTTCAATATTTATAGTATACTTAACATAGGTTATGCTATTCTTGTAATAATCATCTCTCACGTAATTACATCACTAATTTCATCACATACAAGTATAAATGTTAATTTATCCATACTAAATAAAGAATCATTTCATCTAATGAGATAGAGACAATACAATTTACAGTCAAAATTATGTTAAAAAAATCACAATTCTATTATATTACATTGGAAACCTAATCATTATCTAAATTTGTTTCAATCAATCTTACTCTTAGTTATAAAATTGTGGGCCTATAATAACAACACAAAATTTACTTGTATTTTCATATTCACTTAATACTTATTCATTAACCATCCATCAAATACTAACTAAGATTTAAAATTTAGTAAAAAATGACAATATTGATTTGGTTATTCAATTAAGGAAAATTCACTCAAAGTCAAATTTCAAAAATAATCCAATTTAAAATTTACAACCAAATCAACTTCTTTTATTTTTATTTTTCTTGCACTATAAGAAAATCAAATATTAAATAAAAGGATGTGACAAAAGTATACCATCATTGATTACCTCACCGATTAAAACCCTAATCTTTTTTTTAATAAGTTTAACATGAGTTTTAATAATAATAATAATAATAAAATAAGAAACTCAAAATCAAAATTCTTTCTCATACAATAATCCTAAGCATATATATTAATCTATACTGAAGAGTTAAAAAATAAATTTACCTAAGATAGATGTTTTATATTAATGTTCTACTTATATATTTTATTGAACTGGACCGAACGGTCAATACCATAACTGGATCTTCATAACCGAGCCCAACATGTCCGTGCGGGCCGACCAACACATCCAGCCCATTAACGCTCAAATTAAGGTCAGCAAAGTTAAACCACCTTTAAAAACTATGCAATACGACCCTAAGCACGATCCACTTCATTAATCCGGCCCAATAAGGTAAGCTCATTAAAATAATATAAATAGCGCACATTCCAAGAACAAGGCACATCATTGTTGAATATACTCTGACAACCGACTGTCGAGTACTCCCCCCCCCCCCCCCCCCCCCCCCCTCCACCTCCCATCACTAAAGGAAAAGCAAATCAGAAGCGGGCGCCCGCGGGGGGAGAGAGGAGGCGAAACATT
>Ga0123342_1000520_pt1 | contig 61245 bp, 31 predicted proteins | sample Turbeawhitnodule_FD_89960 | JGI IMG/M metagenome (GOLD analysis project Ga0123342, IMG submission 89960) | Root nodule microbial communities of legume samples collected from Mexico - Turtle bean Mexico white nodule | ecosystem: Host-associated > Plants > Roots > Nodule | place: Mexico: Nepantla... | reverse complement strand
CCTCTGTAATATTCCGGATTACATAATCCGGAAGTCATTTTTCAAATTTGTAATTAGCTTCCGGATTATATAATCCAGAAGTCTTTTCTCAGATGCATGATTACTTTCCGGATTACATAATCCGGAAGTCTTTTTTAACTTCCGGATTATGTAATTCGGAAATCTTTTTTCAAATGCATTTCCGGATTACATAATCCAAAAGTTATTCTATGGGGGTGGCACAAGAAGGATAAAAATGTATTTTCATGTTGTGTATGGAGGTGCCAGAAGAAGATATGGAGGTGCAGGAAGAAACAGTCTTTCCACATTTATTTTCCATCCATAGTGTCAACCATATTGTTGATCAGGATCCGTGTATCTTTTGTAACATTTTTCTCTTTTTGTTTGAGAAATATTTTTCAAACACCCGTCAGTTAACTCAATTTACAAATGGGCCTACACAATTCACTATTGTATGGGATGATTTCATTTTACACCCCATAATTTCATTATGCATCCATAATATGAAAATTTTCACTTTATCATTTTTGTTTATGAAAAAATGACTTTTTAATTGTGTAATTTAAAAGTATTTTTCTTTTTATGAAAAAAAGTTCCTGCAATGAATACTAATGAACATCACTGGCTTATCAAACTGATAATGAATTCACGATTTCATCTACTCTAAACGTGAGTTGATCACACAAGTGATCTACTTTGTCGTGTATAATGAGGAGGATTGAGTTAAAACAAATATGTTTGGATGATCCAATGTAATTTCTGGCTGTGATTGATCCAACATGTTGGCTTTCATACAATTACACTTCTGAAAAGAAAAAGTATGATATCATACGTATTGATACTGAATTTTGTCCACTGGCTGCTTGTTGGTACGAACCTGGTAATTATTCATATGGCAGGATGATAAAAATGCAGATTTGGACATTGCCAAATGCCAAGGACTTGTTATCTGATAATGAATGAGAATAGTAAATGGTTCCAGTTGAATTGAATTTTGATCTAAAACTCAGCAAATGAATTTCTGTTCCATTCCAGCAGCATACTTCAAACCTAAAACCCTGCTTTGTTCATGGAATGAATCAATGAATCCAGTGTATGATCATGACATGAATTTGCTATAAGGAAACTACCTGATAAAAATAATCAATATATTGTTTGAATCACTTTAGTTCCCCTACTACCATTTTAACTAATTTGCTAACTGAAGATGGTAAACGAAATCTTGATCAAGCTAGTGGCCTCCAATCAATCACACACGCTTTTGCTTTACAGTTTTGGCAGCTTCCTTGGCAAGCAAGAAGTGAACCCCCCTAACCAGTTCTTCTTTTATCGTGAATATAACAGCAGCAGCAAGCACACTTTGTACAATTTTTGTTCCCATACCTTTGTAAAACCCATTCAACCCCTCATAGCGAATCATTTTAATAATAGCATCCCAAGTACCTGAATTTAAAGAAAATTATGCACATTTAGAGAGCAAAGGAAGAAAAGATTAAAATTTCTAAAAGTTCAAACTTAGTTTTCAATTAACTTGTACCACAACATAATGCATGTTTCTATAAAAAATGCTCATAAGTTATATAACCTTTCTTGATAAACAAGGTAAAACAAAATATCATCATAAGTTATACCTTTGTAATGCTGTCTCCTGTCTCCTGTTTTATCCTGTCTAGCCTGGAGCCTCGCCTGGGGGAACAAAATATGAAGTAAGAAATTGAGAAAGGCATTTCTCACAGATAATATTCTCAGTCATTGTCACAGATAAAACCATCAATTGACTGAAAATGGATAGTTAAACGGATATCCATTGGATAGTAAGGTGTGCATACCCACGGATAATCACAGCTTATAATTACTTAAATATCATTAATAATATAAAGTGAAGGCCTTCACGTTAAAAGCAAGTTTAGATAATTTCAACTTATAACCAATCACACTATATGATATACTTGCACAATCACAACCAAGAGAGAAAGCTATTATTGTATACCTTTACAACTAGAAGAGGATAAGTTACAACAGTAGCTCCAAGCTTAGCCAAAGCTCCAAGAAGAAATATCTAGCATCATAGGGAAATTTCAATAACAATATAGTAACAAGGCAATATAAGAGAAAATATATGGAAATGACATCACTGAAAAGAGATTTTATGTAGATTGGGGAAATGACATAATATACCTGTAACGCAGTTACCCTGTTGCTATTATTTCTTTTTCTTAACTTTGACAACATGGCTTCATAGAGCATGAATTGCATGGAAGGATTGCTTACCTGAGTTAAAGAGAAACCGATTAGTAATACTCCCTAAGCATGAAAGAGATTCACTTCCAACATACCATGATCAATGATGGTAATACACCTTTCCAGAAACCCCGAATACCAGCTTCATCAAAGATTTCTTCAATCTGCAAAATTGTATTAAAAAATTACACATAAAAGGAAACAAGAGGGTTTGAGAAGTATAAAGTGTCATCAGGAGTCCCCAAACATTATCAGGACTAGTAAAACTCAGCATATTATGGAAGGGGGGAAAACCATGATAATCATAAATCATCAATCAATTTGTATGAATATTTTCGGACACTCTATTCTAACTCGAATATAAAAACCCGGCATATGAAACAAGACTGTAAGATGAGTTTTGCAAATATTTTATCACGTCAGACTAGCCAAGCTAGCATAACTTCTCTAAATGACTTAAGATTCCAATATAGACTTTACTTACCACATGGCTAGTTCCATAAGGAAGAGGTTCAACTGCAGGAATAATTGCTTGCTCAGTGGCAACTAACAAACCCTCATCAGGTGCATGGTTCGACCCTTTTCTATGTGCCTGAACAGTAAAAGTAATAGCAAAATCAGAATCCAAGACTTACTAGCTGAAGTCGGGCAGGAGAAAATCAAAGGATAGAGAGAGAGAGACAGCTCTTGTTTATCATCATTTATTATTCTAAATTGCAAGAGAACACAATTTTGATTACTTTGACAAATACAAATAGTAAAACAAAATCAATGACAGACCATGTATTATATACTGAAATGAAACAACTTAAACCAACAAAATAATCTAATAATCTTGTGTCCGATTCAATGTTCCCAAATAGTTCCCAAATCCATGAAAGCTTTAAACTTTATGAAGTCCAGTCAAGCATTCAAAGTTATCATCACTTCTCTTCCAAGTTTATCTACTTACAATTTTGATCACTTATGAAAATGTTTTAGCTTATTAGAAAGGAAATAAAATCCTCAATAATAGTCTTAATAATTTATCTACATTCTAAATAACCATATACAAAAGAAAAAAATTAGGAGAAAAGGAAGTTCTCCCAGAAGTTAATCTGTATTAACTATTTCATTATAATGATTAGACTATACCAAGAAACAAGACAAACAAGGGCTAGGATAAGCAACAAGAGAAAGGAAAGCGTAAAAAACAGAAAACAATAGATGAATTACAAAATGCAAATTACCTGCATACGGGTAACAACTACCCAAATGGGATTTGTCAAGAGCACGTTAACACACCTACATAAAGATTTATCAATTAGGTAATACCACTACAATTGAGTACCGAGACAGTGAGACAATTCATAATCATTAGTTTCTACCAACATAATCGACATTTAACAGTTTGTGCTTTTATTATAGCAAGGTCAATTCAGTAGTTCCTTTACAGATGTCGAAATAGAGCCTTCAGAACTACATGGTGATGTTAATATGGAAAATTAACTGCCGTAGTTGTAAGAAAAGCTTAACAAGAACTTATATTTGCTGGGGTAATAACAGAGTAGAACGAAATGGGTTTGTGCACTAAGACAAAGTAAAGTACCCGGATAAAGCAGCAGTGAGGAGAGAGGAGAGCATCCCAATTGATCCATCACCGACACCCTTTTTCTTTTTCTGTAGTGCAGCTTCTGCAGCCATGTTCCTGAATATTTGATAGAAATAATAGTAAACACCCTGTACAATAAAATTGTGAGATATTAAAACCTTGAAACCTAAGTCAGAACATTGAACAAGCAAGTTACCAGAGAGTATATCACGCAGGAACTAAGGATAGTTGGAAAACTTCCATCCTTTTTTAAAAAGATAGCAAGCTACACTAGAGACCATCAACATCAAACAATAGGATTTTGGTTTACAACAATAATCAATTTCCCATGCAGTGGCATGTGTTTAAATAAACAAATTGTAGCTGAGACTAATTTGGACACACGTTTCAATCACATTCAACGGATTAAAATTAATTCTACCAAAATCTATTGTACCATAAATCTGAAACAATGGGTGTGAATTCTATTAGTCAATAATCATACGAGATAGTTGATAGTTGGAGAAGTAACTGGATTTTACTTGCCTGTATTATCAAGCCTCCAAACAATCAAACTGAGTGTTTGACAACTCTTAACTCTATAGGGAGAAAGTCAGAGAATAAGAACTACACAAGCATGAATCCTCTGAATCTATGACTGACTCTCCTGTTGGCTTTCCAATACATGATTACATCAAAGTTTCAAACACAGTTCATTAGAGTCAAACTTCTATTATATTTCATCCAGGAAAGCAGCTAATACAGAAACCAATTAAACTGCTTTCGTTTGGCATTAACCATCAAGGTTTCAAGTTTTGGTCACAGACACAGTTTTGATCGTGATCCTTGACATTGCAGCAAATGCAGTCACAATATGGTCGCAAAGAGCCCAAAAACATGAAAGTTGCAGTCAAAATCAAAGTCACATATAGATTTTCAAAACCTTGTTAATCTTGCAGTCATCTTGGGTGTAAACACATGTATGTTGACTATAACATCCTCAAAATAAATCCCCATCAATCACTCATAATTTTAGTTTTCTCACGGATTCAGCTATCCAATCCAGAACTACAAAAAAAAAATAGCAATATTACCAAACACGTGCTAAAATGAGCTCACCTGAGACGCAGCGGTACCCACTAGAGATGGCGTCAAGCCTCCATACAATCGTCCCCACCCTTCTTCTTTTACAACCTACACATAAACACAATCACAAACACCTTCTTTCATTCCATCACCACAGCAAACCAATACCACAATTAAATTAAGCTAAACAGTCGTGTGATCCTCGCTAACCTTGCACATTCGTTCGAGGGCACCTTGATTCCTCGTCGCTCTCTTCGGATCACGCTCGGTTTGTTGACGAGTGTTTACCTATAGATCACGTCGGAAAAATTAAATCTTAGAAACCTTACACAACGACCCAGACGAATTTTTTCAACGAAAAAGTAAAAAGAAAACGACTTTGAAACCGTATTCGTACAGTTGAAAGTGGGTATGTGATGAGCTGAGCAATGATCCCTCCACCAGCTCCGGCCAATCCATTGATCAAAGCCTCCGACATGTTTTTCTTCCTTTATTTTTTTCTGTTTTCCCCACTGGGGGGAACGAAAATCTGGGTTGTAGTATTAAGGGATTTTACACTTTAACTGTTGTCTGAGTGAAGAAGCAGGGAATGCACCCACTCCTTCGTGGTGTTTGGTACTTGTCTGTGTTGTAGTAATGGCGATCTCGGCGTTGGCACACGAAAAATGGCGTTGGATTGTACCAATGAATGAAAATGAATGTGATGTCCCACACGACACGATTCGACTCAACTACAAAGTTTCACTTTGGTTGTTGCGTCTGGGAAAAGAAAATGTTAAAATTGTGAAATATGCAGAGACCATTCTACCCTCCACTCGCCTTAACCCATTACCACTTTCTCTTCTCTATTCTCACTACTCTCTTACACTTCCATTATTTTATCACCCAAATCTCCATATCTATCTAATAAGACCACCTAAAACATATTAAGAATTATAATCAATTATTGTATCAACTAGTATTTACACGATTATTAGTAACTAAGAAGATAATTATATTAAAAATGTTGAAATGGTAATTTTATATATGAATAATTATTCATTTTATAATTATGTAATTATAATAAGTTTTAATATAAAATTGTTTTTTACAAAACACAATTTTTTATATAACAACAAACTGTATTATTATTCATGTTTTTTTAACAATAATACGTATTCTATTAAAATTTATTACAAAATTATTGTATACAAAATTAGCTATTAAATTTTAATAATAAATTAAAATTAGGTTCTTAATTAAATTAAAAAAAACAAGCAGGTCATGCATACGCATAAATGTCAAGCTAGTTTAGTTTTAATATATATATATATATATAAATTAATTAACATCATATAATTACCTTTTTATCCCTATATATTAATGTGTATAATAGTGAATTTAGTCTGGTGATTTTAAAAACAAATAATTTCATCTTAATTTTTTTTAAATATATGTAATTTGATCATTCTTTTTGAAGTTCTATGGCCTTTTTTTTCTTCAACGCCACCCACTATAAAAAAAAGGTTAAATACTTTCCTAGGTTTAATGTCCATAATTGTTTAAAATCATATAATCATGGTTTTGGAAATGAATGAAAATTTGCAAGAAACCAAATTGTATGTGGAGACAAATAAATATCATAATTTTTGTATGTCACATCATCATCTCTGGACAACACCTCTTAACGTTATTTATGTTAATTTTAAAAAAAATCAAATTAATTTTTTTTTAAATCATTAGAACAAATTATCTCCAGAGATTAAAAAGTTAATTAAATCTAATTATTACTAGCAAAAGAAACTTATATGAATAAACAATTCGTATTATTATTATATGATATAATTCTATTATATGTTATAATTTTATTTGTGTATCAAATAATGTATATTTTTAGTACTATTTTCTTTATTAAATAATATTAATAATAACATTAATATTATGTATGAATATATTTTTTAGAAATATTAATAAATTTGATGTGGGATAAATAGAAGAAGATTGATTAAAAATATGATACAAATACACAATTTAGTGACTAAAAAACGTATATTCAATATTATATATTTAATAATATATTTCCTATTAATTTGACTCTGTTTATAGGGATGAAAAGTGATTACAAAGGCGAATTCTTGTTTCCTTAACCTCTAAATTAAAGGACTTATTCATGTATGTCTCCATGTCGCTTAATAGTTGAGGTGGAGAACAATTTAAATCCATATTCCTCAATTAACCCTATGATAAAATACCTTAAATGTGTAATTGACCATATTAAAGTTATCTTAAGGGACGGACTTAAGTTTGTTGTGTTTATATACAGGGTAAGTAGTGTTAATAATAATAAAAATAATGAATTTATAAAAGTAATAGGAATAAAATTATCAATATTAATTTAATTTTAATTTATAATTTTTTATACATTTTTAGATAAATTGTTTTTTTTTTTTGAGTTTATACAATAATATTGATTTAACTTTACACCAATTTTAGCTTATTTTATTAACTTTTATAAAATTTACAACTTTCCTTAAGTATTTACAATTATTTTTATTCCAATTCTATTTAATTTTATCAAAATCAATTTTAAATAATTTTGTATCACAATGACAAATAATTTTTATTTATTTTTAATTAAGTTCATAAACCTTACAAAAATAATAAATAATGTTATAATCATATGGTAGTTTCATGTAAAAGCATATAATCATATTTTATATTAAATTATTTTTGACCACACAAACAATACTTAATCTTACAATTTCATCAATTAAATTTTTCATCAATCTTTTTTTTCATCATCAATTACAAATTTTTCATCAATCATACTCATCCTCAAAATTCACTTTCCATTTACTCTTTCTTAATTTAAACAACTCACTTTTTTCCCTTTTCTTTCCTCTTAATTGAAACAACCTTACTTATTAATTTCTTTCCTCTGAAAGTCATTATTTTCCTCCCACATAAATCCATCCCTCAATTCCAAATTCCTCCAAGTCTCAACTTTTATTTAATTTGTTAATGGGCCCCTGTTTTATATCTAAACATGTATTGATGTTGAGTAAACAAACAGTGGATAGCGAAAGATGGATTAAAAGTTAAAACGAAAATAACATAAACAATAACATATTCCACAAAAATTCTGTTCTGGTCCTTTTCTGAGTACTGAGACTTGTTGTTGCTATTGAGAAGCGCACAGAGAAGAAAGAAAGATGGCGTCATCGCGTCCCCCACCGTCGAAATCAGTGGATCTGGACCTCACCATCGTGGCGGCGAAGCACCTCAAGAACGTCAACTGGAAGAACGGCGATCTCAAGCCCTACGTCGTTTTCTGGGTCGACCCCGAACGCCGTCTGGCCACCAAATCCGACGACTCCGGCAACACCTCCCCCGTCTGGAACGAGCGCTTTGCCCTCCCCCTCCCTCTCCCCCTCCACGACTCCTTCCTCACCCTCGAGATCTTCCACTCCAAACCCTCTGACACCCTCAAACCCCTCGTCGCCACCCTCCGCCTTCCCCTCAAGGACCTCCACGACCTCAACGACTCCACGCGCCTCCGCAAGTTACCCCTTTCCCGCCCCTCTGGCCGCCCCCACGGCAAGATCCACCTCAAACTTGGCCTCCTGGGCCGCCCCCAATTCCAATCCCTAGACTACCTCAACCCTAACCACAACCCAAACCCCAATCCCAATCCTAACCCCAACCCCAACCCTAATTTCGTATTCCCCACCAATAACTCTAACCCTAATTTAGTCTTCTACAGGGGATATTCCCACTCCGCTTCTCCACCACCCTCTCCATACCCCTCCTACACCTCTTACACCGATTCATATAACTCTTCTTACTATCCCGGTTACTATTCCGGTGCCCCTCCTCCTCCTCCTCCGAGACCCTTCTTCGACCGTTACGCTGGGCCCAGTGGGCCTTCCGCTCCGCTTGATTATTCCACCTCCTACGATCCCAAGCCCAAGTCTTCCAAAATGGGCCTAGGCGCTGGCCTCGCGGTTGGCGCTGTTGCTGGAGCTCTCGGTGGGCTTGCTCTCGAGGAGGGACTTAAATACGAAGAGGACAAAATCGCGGAGAGGGTCGAGAACGACGTCGCTGCTAATGTTGCGCGCGACGATTACAGCGATTATCGAGTGGATTACTGATCCAAACAACTCCTTACTGGCTTGTGGTATCGTAAGGTTTCCAAATTCATAAGCTATCTCCATTTCGGACTCGCTCTAGTGCTCTTCCAGTATATATTATAGATATATATATAAGTATTATATCTCTATGTATATAGTTTGACTTGCTGTTGGATTGATGAATGCATCAGTTTGTTTTACTTGCTGCTTGTCTTGATTTGCTACTGTTCTTGCGGCTTTTTATATTCTAAGTGAAATAAAGCTGGTTTCGTCTGATGATACCAACGGTTTTCTTTCGTTTTTATTCAGATCTTCGACGTAGTTCTGTGTTAATTACAAATTTAGCGTTAGTACAAGTATGTTTTTATTGTTGCATTCTAGTCAATGAATTGGTGAATTTGTAGTTTCTTCTGTCTTTGAGGTTATCTGGATTCGAATAGGTATGTAGAATTATGTTGCTTTGTCTATGTATTTGTTATTTTATATTTTGATCATATCGTCTATATTACAACTTACAAGCATTGCATCGGCGAAGGAAAGCAATATGCTCTTTTTTTAGGTTTGTACTAAGTTGTACGGGATGGATTTTAACTTCCTTCAGGCCTTCTTTGGATTTAACTAACAAGATAATGAAATTTTTTAGAACATAATTAAGTTTGTCTGATAAGTACAATTTAGCTTTAGTTTATGGGAGGGATTGACTTTTTTCTCTATCCAAACATGGCATTACTCAACATAAACCTACATGTGGATTATCTGGCGTTGATAAGCAAATTATCCCACTACAGAGTACTTTTGTTTAACGCTATTGGATCAATCATTAGGACCGCGTAAGGGTTGTCAGCATGTACTTATGTTCACCTTTCGATTTTAATGGATACGTTATAATTTTCTTAAAAAATTAATAACCCATCACCTTTTCTTTACCACTGCTCTAATTTTGCTGTTCTGGAGTATGTGGAAAAGAGCAATTTGGATTTTTTTTCTGATCTAGATTTTTCTGTGAAATGACTTGGAGCGTGCTTAGGCACAGTAGAATGTTCCATGCCAGAGGTAGTTGTTTCGTTTTTCAAATTTGGTTCAGCGAAGTGGAAAATCGTATGTTTGGCATTTATGCAGTTTTTACTGCAGAAAATCTCAGCAGGTGAACAGCTCAACGAGTGAATTCATGTATTATATTTTCTTTCGAATTTATAATTTCAAAATTTCTGTTCGAACTACTGGAGTCTTAAAATCGTAGCTGTTGTGATTGATAGTGGAGAAGATATATGCTGAAGCTCATGAATCTGAGAAGTTTTATGTGTGCAAAAATGTAAAACTGTTTGATATTATCATAGTAATCAAGTTGCCTCATTACAAAAATTTCAAAAAATGTTTTTAAATGAACTATACACACAACTACATAGTCCAATCTTCAAATAAGTAACCGTGTAATAATGTGATAAAGGGGAAGTTGCCAACAATTTTTTTTATTTGATGGAAAACATCATGGCTACTAAAAAGTACAGAATGATCACATACGTTAATATATGTCATTCGGACACGTGAGAAAAATAAAAGAAATATCTTTATTCTTAAAAAAAAGTACTTACACTTTGATCATTTTAAGATAAATATAAAAAAGTTTAGCTGCTAACTAACACTAAAACTAAAAACTTTCTCACGCGAACTAATTTAAAATCTAAATATAAAAAAAAAATCCTAGTTTCAAAAGTTCTGTTTTTTGTGTGGAATATATCCAACTCTGGTGGTAAAGAAACTGTTAAAGTTAAGAGATTCTTTTAAAGTTTCTATTAGTTTTATTATAATATATAATACCGAAATCATCATATATAGTAATTGTTCTCATAAATGGCTTATGCTTTATTATCATGGTGATAATTTATTATCACTATCACTTCATGAACATGATTATAACTCAATGAGAATACGCAAATAAACTCAATGAAATTTTTGGATAGTTGTATTACAGGATATTCACTCATCAAATGGGAAGAGGAGAGAATGGATCATGTTTCCGTTTAAGTTTTGTTTACTTCAAAATCCTCTTCACTCATCTGCATCCTTCTGTAACCTGCAAAAGGATCACCCAAATTACATCACACTCTTATTTTTTCCTTATACAAATGTACCAAAAAAAAATAGAAGTCAAATATACAATTTATGGAGAAAAGTGTCAGCAACACTCTCTCAAATATATATTTTTCTACTTAAATATAATTGAAAACAAATATGAACATCTGATTTGAATTGTTATATATACTTTCAATCTTTAGAACTCAACCAGACGTCTATAGAATCATCTATTAAAAACATAAAAATACAGAGATTGTTAATTTTTACCATTTTACTTTGGAAAATAAAGAGATTTTTTTCCCTAAATAAGTTTGTACTATAGAAATGTAATAATTTTAAATTATTAAATTTACAAGTTTCTTGGTTCGGGATTCGACCTAATACTAAGAGGATCGCATTTTATAATATTGTATGGACATCTCCACGTAAAAAAAAAAAACATTACTACTATTTATTTATTTATTATGAAACTAAAAAATTATTGATAGTTAAACTCTACTCTACTCTAGTGTTTAATTTAATTACTTATCAAGATTGATATTCATTGAAAACCGAACAATTATTATGATACATGATTGTTAAATAAAACGTGAGATCCATTCAATTTATTTATTTTTTTGATAAATTTGAATCAATTACAGATAGTGTATATAAAAAAATATGTGATTCTAGTAATTTTTTTCTTATTTGTTTATCTAAGAACATTAATGTTATGTGCATAAGATAATTTGAGTAAAAAAAAGCGAATATATTAGCAGCAGGGCTTCATTAAAATATAAAAATGTAAGAAAATAGCACTCACTGGGGGTCGGCGTGGATCATGTTTATGATTGGCCCCTGTGCCTGCGTAATCGTCTAATTTGTACTGGCTACTCAGGTCCCCTGTTCAAAATATTATACTTTTCAAAATTTATATTTTCAAATTAGGTAAATAAAGAAGAATGGAAGAGAAAGAAAAATAAATTTTATTTTAGACAATAGATTTGAATTTCCGAAATAAATTATTATAATTAAGAGAATATGATTTTATAATAATGTTTAGTTTGAGTTGAAATGATATAAAAATACCTATGGGGTTTTTGGTTGCAGAAGACATGAGTGCAGATGTTAGCAAAAGGAAGAGGAAGCAAAGGCGAGCCCCAAAAGCCATCATTCTCAAACTCATATACTCAAATTTTGTTTGTTCTGTAACTGAAGAAGACTATTGAATTGTTCTACACTTTATAGAGCAAAAATAATAACTTATTGCATTTATTATTTTGTTTTGTGTCATCAATGTTCTAATCAGATTTGTATTTGGTATAGAAAACAACAACACAGATCATTCTCTAAGGTTAAAGAATTCATCTTTTTATTATTATCAGAGTGTATTAAAACATAATCTTTAAAAATGTTTTAAAAAAAAAGAGAAGAACGGATATTTTCTTATCTCAATAAAAAAAAAAGTTTCCTGTTCACCCATACCAACTCAGTCACATTTATGATGTTTTGACAAATTTTAAAGAATAAATTGTTTTTTATTTTAAATTTATTGGCTATTATTTTAAAGGTGAGTGACTTATTTTCTATTTTAAGTTTATTTACTATATAGTCATGATAATATTAAAAACATAATAATTTAATTCTTAAAAGAATTATAGAATTGTTTCAACTATGATATCTTTAACACTTTATCAAGATATACATTTAAAACGTGTTAACGTGTTATTTGATTTTTATGATAACGAATGACACAATAAGTTGTACAAATTTTTTTATGATAAATAAGAAAATGAGTTTAAATTTAATTCATTCTTATAACATAAACTTTTTTTTTAAAAAATGGATTACTCTCATTTATATATTTTATTTTTTATTTATTTATATAGAGCATTAAATTATTTAAGATTTGTATTTATTTAAAATTTTGATATAATTTAATTTTTTATTTTTTTTAAAGTAGGATATTAAATAATTTAAAATTTATATTTATTTTGAATTTTAAATATTTTAAAAAAATTATATATTTCAGATTTTTATTTAAATGAGATATTAAATATTTTAAGATTTATATTTATTTAAGATTTTTAATATTTTAAGAATTTATATATTTTAAATTTATTTAAATAAGACATTAAATAGTTTAGGATTTGTTTTTCTTTAAGACTTTGAATAATATAGGAATTTTAATTATTTTTTATTTTTTTATTTAAGTGGGTCATTAAATAATTTAAAATTTTTTTTTATTTAGAATTTTATATATTTTAGGAATTTTATGAATTTCAGATTTAAAAAAATTAAATAATTTCGAATTTGTATTTATTTAGAATTTTTAAATATTTTAGGAATTTTATTTATTTTAGATTTTTATTTAAATAAAACATTAAATAATTAAAAATTTATATTTTTTTTATATTTTGAATATTTTAGAAATTTTACATATTTTAAATTTTTATTTAAATAAAACATTAAATAACTTTTCTTACCATCATTGACAATTTCACATAATTCCTATTTTTTCCCAAAAATTAATTTATTGAAAAATAATATTTTAATTTCTGTTTAAATAGAACATAAACAACTTTTCTTACAATCATAATTCCCAATTTCACATAATTCTTTTTTTTTTCTAAATTAATTTATTGAAAATAATATTTTAATTTCGTAGATAAATCAATAAAATTATTTTTTCAACAATTTTAAGTAAGTGTTGATCTTAAGTTTAAGTTAATATTTGGATAGAGTGAACGTTAGTATATTCTATTTATTCTATTTCATTAAACATAATAAAAATAAAACTTAAAAAATAGTTATTATTTAATGCAAATAATTAAAAATAAAGCAAAGAAGTCGCCTATTCTTTTATATATATATATATATATATATATATATATATATTAAATAAGCTTTGAGTTCCATCACTAAGATGTACTTTAGTATGAATATTTTCAAATCGTCTACTTTGCTTACATAATAAGAGAAGTGGTTAGCTCATCATGTTAGTTTAAAGGTATTTTTGACACTGAGTCCATAAATTAAAATATTCTAAAAATAATTAACTTTGTAATTTAAAAAATTTACTTTTACTTTAAAATTGAAATTTGTATATATGATTCTTTATTTACATAAAAATTTCTTATTTTTATTATTTTGTTATATGCCTACAAAATTTCATTACCACTCTGGTGCACTCTACCATTAAAAAAAAATAATGAAATAAAAATCAGTTTTAGAAACAAAAAATAATTAATTGTTATAGTTACTAAACTAGAGATCATTTTAGAGACCACAAAAAAAATTGGTTTCTAAATTAGTTTCTATTATTGTTAAATGGTTTATAAATTGATAACTAAAGTTAATGGTTTATAAATTGACAACTAAAGTTATATAATTTAGTTATCAATTTATAAACCATTTAACAATAATAGAAACTAATTTAAAATCATAAGTTTTTTTTAGTTTCTAAAAGGGTTTCTAATTTAGTCATTATAGTAACTAATTATTTTTTGTCTCTAAAATTAGTTTCTATTTCATAATATTCTTATAGTGTACAAAGACAAAAAAAGATTTGAGATGTCAAAAGGAGAGTAATGCTAGCCTACCACATGTAGTAGTCAGATAATATTTTTGTTTTTTCCTTTATATGTCTATAATGATTTTAAGTTAAGTAAAAACTTTACGAGAATAAATAAGGAGTTTAAAATTGAATCGAATTTAAGATAAGTATTAAGAAATGGATTTTAAGTTTAGTTAAGTTTCATAAAACTGACTTATAAGTTTTATAGCAGGTGATCTGATAAACTCAAGAAATACTCATTAAGATAAATTATAAATAATTTTGATACCATATTAAGAATTGAACTTTAAATCTAACTCAATCTCATAAAATTAGATGTGAGATTTGCATTTATTTATAATCTATTAAATGTTTTAATATTTAATTGATGTTTAATAATAAGTATTATATATAATATATGATGGTTTATGAATAAATAAGAGAACCAAAATTATATAAATTCCTGAATGATGTTTGAGTGGTTTTATAAACTAAAGTCTGCATGCATGGTGCACCAGTGGAAGTGAAGATCAAGATGGAATTCCACAAGGTTGTGGTAGGAGCTAGTCTTAAAAGGTTACCGTACATATGTTGGTGTAATCTTTGTTCTGCGCCAACATCAGTGGTGGAGGCTTCACCTCAAATCACACGAAATATTATTAATGGTCCACAACAACATTCACTAGGTCCACCACAACAAGGATTTCTTCATACACTTTTCACGTTTTGCTGATATTCTTCCTTCCCCAAATATTTTTCACATGGAAACAAAATACAAGAAACTGTACACTAATCCTATAAGGGGTACAAACGATCGAAACTAGTGTCTGTCTCTTACAAATAAAATGTTTTGTATGCACAATGAAATTAGACAACGACTAATATTTTAAGATCCAGTTATTTGTTAATCTTGTTATTGATTCTATTGCTCCATAACATTGAAATAACATGCCATGTCTGTTTCGTGCAGTTTCCTGTAGGAAATCTCCTGATAATCAGCATTTTCCTGTTTTAAACACAGTGGAATATTAATGCATGCATCTTGACATCTTTTTCTTAAATTTACTGTTATGTTTTGTCCTATTCTTTGTCCATTGGCATCTTATCAGAACAATCACAGATGATAGTAATCATAGTTATAGACTTGCAGTTTCTGGTTCGCACAATGCTTGAATAAGAGAAGTAGGTAAGCAATTATCACCAACTTCACATGCTTTGCTCCTAGACCACTAGATAAGACCAGGGATCATTTTCATGCTTGTAAATTCCATTCTCACAGTTTTTATACCTTTTTGTTCAGTATTATTATACACTTGGGACTCACTGTTTATTCAGTATTATACACTCATCAACAAATGATGATAATCACCATTATAACTCATCTAAACTTTCTTAAATTATTCTTATGTTTTAAAAATTAAAATTTTACTTTTCTAGTAAAGAACAACGTAAGCATTCTTATAATAATGCATTGAGGTTTTGTTCATATATTTTAGTATTAGAATGTTGTAGAATGATTTTGACCATGGATGCTTTGTTTTGCATGAAGATATAATGTGAAGAGAAGTGTTTTTATGAATAAAAGGTTTATAACCTGATTGTTTATTAGATTTGATTTCGACAAAATTATTTAAGAAGTCTTAGAATATTCCTAACTTTTCCTCTTTTTTAGAGTTTAGATTCCATAAAAACTAAACTAACTTATTAAATTTGATCTACTTTCTAGTATAATTAAAATTAGTGCACTAAACTCTAAGTTTGCATTTGGAAGAAAATTTGATTTAATGGTCACTCAAATTTTTGCTACATACAAAATTATAAAGTTATGTGAATTGTAGTTAAACTGTTGCTTTCATTGATTAATATTATTTGGAAGCGATGGAATTGTTTTTGATGTTATAAACTAAAAGCTACGTTATATCTTATTATTTTAAAACTTCATAAGATTTTGTTGAAATGTAAATAGGCTAAACTTATAGTTGTTATATATAATGTTAATGATATAATAGTTAAACATGTTATATGAATTTTGAGTTGTAATCAATATTTGGACAAAGAAATTTGAATTGATTAAGATAGGGTTTGATTTGGAGAAAGTTAGTAAAGTTGAGATATATTATAAATACTATACTGAAAAAGTATATAAAAAATTGTTTTCCAAACTCACGTCTAGTGTAAATTGATTAATCTTCCTTTAAAAATTCACACAATGCAACACATGATACAGTAAAAAAGTATATATTCTCTAAAGAAGTAATTAAAGAAAAAAATTTAATTCATATAAAAACTAATAATATCAAATTATAAATAAGGGTATAAAATAAAATTAACAAATAAATAATTTCAACTGTGCTGATATCTTTTCGATTTTAGATAAAATATAAAGTTCATACATTAATTGAAAATAAAAATTAGAAATAGTGTATACATTAATGTTTAACATAATATAACATTTATTAAATAAAAGACAAAATTATAAAATTATTTAGAGAAATGAATTTGAAGGGAAATAAAAAAAAAAATTAAGAAAGACGTCTATCCCTTATATTTTCAAAACGAATGCGCTAGCACGTATATATAATTTTCAAAAGTCGAAAATAGTTTGAATAGTTAGAGTAAAAATACTGTATCAACATAATAATAATAGCAATAATAATAATGTTAATGTAAGGCATGAGTTTTATCTAAGTATAAATATATTCTTCAACGAGGTTGGGATAAGAGAACAATTTGAGCTACTCCTCGGATGGTATGTACTTCTTCTCATCTTTTTCTCTGTATAAACTCTTCCTTCTTCTTTCGTCACATTGCCTCTTGGTCTCGTGAAATCTAGGCTTGAATGATACCTGCAAAAGACATTCTGACGCTCAAGTAAGAATTCAATATTCGATCGGTGCTTTGAGTACTATATAAGGACGTACCTGATTCTTGGAATATGTGTTTATTAATATTATTATCATGGATCATTTGTTATTGGACCGGATTAAAGAGTTGGGTCATGCTTAGGAGTGCATTAATTTGTGTTTGATCGCTGATTAGTCTCGTTAATCCTATTTAGACATAATGATCTTTATGGTGTCGATCGGTTTGGACCGGGTGCCAAGTCATAAACTCGGTCGTGCGAACCCCACCTACATTAACCAAAATATTTTAAAGTATATATACATATGTAAAGTTCAACCAAAGTTAATATAACAACTTTAGATTTGTTTAGATTCTAAAAATTAAATCAACTTACAACCAATATATATTGTGTGTTTCTACAAAATTTATCTTATATCAAAATAGCATATCTTATTAGTTAGCTACAAGAAAATTAATAAATAGTAATCAAATTTTAGAAATTAAAAATAATTAGTTATTATATTAACTTAATTAGATACTAATTTAAAGACTAAAAAATTATTCATATCTAAAGTGTTTTCTATTATTAAAAAAATATAAAATAATTTTAAAATTTATATCTAAATTAGCTACTTAAGTTTTAACGACTAATATTTTAGATTCTAAATTAGTCTCTAAAAGATTAATAGAAACTAATTTAGAATATAAAGTAGTAAGTAACTAAAACCTTGGTAGCTAATGGTTAGATACCAATTTAAAAACCATTTTATAAATTTTTATTAATAATAAAAACTACTTTAATTATCAATAATTTTTTTAGTTTATAAGATGGTCTCTAATTTAATCCAATAATAACTAATTATTTTGATTTCTAAATTAATTTTTATTTAATAATTTTCTTGTAGTGATTTCCTTACCCTATAAATTAAGACACAAATAATGGACATTAAATACATAATTGAGAAACAAATTTTAGAACACTGTATTAATTAATCCACACTTATTAATCTAAAACTATATTAATAAGTTCAAATGATCAGTACTTAAAATTGACATGTTATGCAACACACTTTTATAAATTAAATTATAAACCACTCAATCATTTTTAGTGAATTAAATTAGCTAACTCACCCTACTGATTAAAAGTTAGTTGAATAAGTCATGTACAATTAAAAGTTGATTATTAAGGTGATTACTTAAACAACTTATGGCAACTTTTTTAATATAAATAATTTAAAAACCATTTAATGACCTATACATGTATTTATCTACATAAGTTATTACTAGGTTTATGTTAAAAAGATTGCATATGAAACAATTATAAGTTTATATTCTTCGTATAAGGCTATATATAATTAAGTATCACGTAATAATTACATAACTCACACGTCACAAGTAAAAATCCCAATTTATGAAATTAAACCTATCAAATTTTATGATTCACACACATCACCCTCACACCACTTACACACACATAAGATTTTAGGAAATAAATAACTAAACATAAATCCACCAAAAATCACCTATTCAAAATTATCAAATTTTTTTGATAAAAAAACAAACAAGTACACAGAGGATGATGAAAAAAACACCAAAATAAATGGTTTGCATTTTAATCCATAAATCTTTGTTTATTTACTGAAAATCATATATAAGAAATTCATTTTTTATCATGTTATATTATTTATTCTAGTTACATGTTGGGAGATAAAAAAAAATTGTTAATAATATAATTTTACACATAGACGTAATCATATTTAAAAATAAAGAAAAAAATACTATTTATTTATAATTATAACTGTATTGTAATAATAAATTTACCAAAAAATGTATAAATAATAAATTAAAAAAAATACTTTTAAAAGACCAGAAAATAAATTATATTCTATTTATAATCACTAAAACATATTTAACAGTGTTGAATTTATATCCCGTATAAAATATTTGTTAAAAGGAGATACACAGTAAGGAGACATATAGTATCGATCCATGCATTATATCAACTATCAATCAAGTCAGGTTAAAGATGTGAGGACCCAACAAGGATACTTCCCTCTTATTGATTTTCACCAAACAAAATCAAATAAAATCTCACAACAAAGGTTCTTACCAATCTCATCACTATACTATATGTATAAAGACTTCTATGATAAACTTTTATCTTTATATTATTAATTAATTAAAAATTATAATTATTATCATTTTTAAGATTTTTAAGATAATATTATAAAAATAATAACTTATGATTAATCCATGTAAAACGTATTTATCCTTGTTTTATATGCAAATTTAGTTTATTTTATATAATACATATATACAAGTTAAATAGCTAAAATCTTGATAGTTAATTAATTAGATATTAATTAAAAAAATATTTATTAATAATAAAAATAACTTTAAATATTAATAATTTATTTAATATATATTATAGTATCTAATTTAATGAATATAGTAATTAATTAATTTTTATTTAATAATTTTTTTATACATATAATTCACAATTTTATCATATACCTACGTATATTATTTTATTTATATTAAAATATTTAAAATATTTTTGCCATCATTAGTTTAAATAAATGAATTTTAACCTAATTAAAAAAATAATACAAAAAATAATACTCATTTAAATTCTCAAAATTAATTTATGTCACATATTTGGGATGATTTTGTGACTTATTGTTTTATTTGTATATTAAGTATTTATACATATGTGGTAACAAAGATCTCTATATTTCATCGATAATCTAAGTCACATATATTAATATATTAGTTGATGAGAAGTGAAGAGGGAGTTCTTATACATCGTGACGTGTAAATGTGTGAACATATTGTAATGAACTTATCATGATCTATGATTCTTAGGTTTGCCTATAAATTCAAGTCTTGGAGATAAAATGTTAATATCTGGTAGTACATACTTAATATAAATATTCTAAAAGGCACAAATCAATATTCCTTTTACTGAATATATCCTTTGATGTATAGATATATGTGACCTATATGATTATTGTATGTTTGTCTTGGATTGTTAATAAAATTGTTTTATTTTATATTCATTATCTTATGTCAGAAATGTATGCCAATGAGTTATCATTGTATGTGTTGTTTTTGTGGTGGCATGTACAAAATATATATGTGTAACCCTTATATAAAAGAGATTTTCTAGGATAATTATCCAGTCCATAAACGGAAAAACATTCTTCCAACTGAAATTACATTGAAGTAAAAAGACAATATGAAAAGAGTGATAAACAACAAATTCTTACAATCTACTATAATTGCCTTCGAATAATCTCCAAACGTACAAACTCATCTACCAATACTTTCCTTGAAATCAAAAAGTACTTATATATAAGCATGGGAGAAAATCTTTGCTTTTCAAATGTGCTCACCCCGTAAATTTTTTTCAAGGTGTATTTTCAAAAACAACAGCAACCATGTTGACTACAACCCTTGTCTTTGTTCACCGATCTCAATGACTCCCAAGTAATCCAATAGACCTCCCAATAACAACTTAACCTCTAAAAATTAATATCTAGACAAAGTTATCTGATGGAATGTTATGAAAAAATCACTTTTACGAGGTAAAATTATACATAATTATACAAGGCAAAAAAATGGGTCAAAAAAACTAAAAATATCACCACATTCATAATAGAGGTATCCCCACATAAATAACTTAAAGGGAATACTTTAAAATATAACTAACGAATTTGAATCCAGATCTGATGGAAAGATAAGTATATTTACTTTGTTGTCAATTTTATGCATTCAATTGGACATTGGATCCAATTTGAGTAAGAAAAACTTACTTAAGGAACCTTGTGTTTCATCCAAGCCCAAATATGTAATTGTGCTAAAGTTAGTATGTTCTTTGAATCAACCTTTTTATGATTAAAGGTAATGTTGTTTCTCTACTTCCATATACACCAAGTGATAGATACCCACATTTCCATAACTTATTTCCCTCCTTGTTAAAGCATAGACAATAGAATTAGGTAAAATGTTCCTTTTAGAGAGTTTTGATGAAAGGAGATAATTCCAAATCAAAAGTTGCAAATATTCCATACTCTATGTGGAGTTTGGCAAGTGATAAATATATGTGATGTGCTTATTTGAGCTCTATCACATAGGACACAATCTCCAAAGCTTAATTGAGCCCCCCTCTTGTTCAGATTTGTTTTGTAACTACCCTATTTAAAAGAACCTTCCAAGGGAAAAAAAGGGATTTTGTTTTGAACACCCCTCTTGTTTTGTTTGGAATGTTAATGTGTAACTTTGCAAAACTCCAGCAATATTACTAATGCGCTTGTACTAGGTTTTGAAAGTATTCTTTAAAGTTCTTTTTAATTAATTAACACATCCTAATATGTTCAGTTTTTAATCAATATATATCTTATTTGTTAACACCTTCTCTTTTAATTGTGATTTATTATATATATATATATATATATATATATATATATATATATATATAGAGAGAGAGAGAGAGAGAGAGAGAGAGAGAGAATAAATATGAATTTAGTATGTAATAACAGACAGAAAGAGAAAATAATAGGGACAATTCAATAACAGTCCAACTTTTTTTATTTGAAATTTTATAGTATATAATTGACATATAAAAATTGATTTTCGTTCAAATTATCATCTGTAGACTTAAAAATAAGTTAACAATGTATTAAAGGGCATTTGCTGTCTTAATCTAATCACACATCCATTGTCTGAAGAGCTACATAATTGGCACTATGGAAAGTACTTGGGACGTCTAAATGCATGCATTCGAAACATTTTCAAAATTTTGTTAAGAAACTAATAAAAATAAATAATTATTTTATGGAAATAAACAGTAACAGGCCAGCTATCCTTTTTAATGTATTCATTTTATAATTTTTGGTGATTTTTTTAATCTATTTTGGTCTACTTTAAAATCTTACTAATTTGACTTGTCCGTTAAAGTTTCATAAGTGATTAAATGATAAATTGAAATGATTTTGTTATTAAATTTTTTTATAAAAAAAATAAGTAAATAAATGAAATATTTAAAGGATATTTCAACTATAGATCTCAATATATATAACACCGTGTGAACTTACATGATGCAAAAAATCACATTTTGAAAAAATAAAACTTATATATGGTCATCAAGATACATGTATAATCCCACAACATATAACCCCATATGAATTGCCATCAAGATACATAACACCATATGTATGGTCTTATATATCATACTGATCTATGATATACCAAATATCATCCGATCATGTAAAAACCAAAAAAATCCTACGGATTAAAAGAGTACAAAATTCATATATTATAAGGAAAATAAATATATATGATGTAAAAATTATTTACACATTTAGAATAAAAATATTTTTAAAACTTAATATTTATTTCTTTTGTGATATTTTAAAATATTATATCATTTATAAATAGGAAAATGTTTTTAAAAAATAAAAAAAAGGTTATAATTCTTTTATTTTATATCTAGCCTCGTAAATGTTATTCATTTAATGTTATTTATTTTTTAATATAAAAAATAAATTAGTTATTTATAATGACAAATATAAAACTATGTACAGTTTAGTTTTTTAATATATATACATGTCAAGAATAGTTTGTTTAAGCCGTAAATTTAAATATAGAATTCACCTTGATTTAATTTGAAGATATTATTGGCAAAGGTGGTTCCACCTTACTGGGATGTGATATAATTAATAAAATTAAGATAATATACGGCATGTAGTTATGTAAAAGTGTTTAAAAATGATTTGCAATAGTTGCGAGAATAGTGAGGAATATGGTTCTTGGTCAGCATCATATGGGATATATTTTCTTCTTTCCACGTATATAAATAGAATAAATCAGACTTAAAGAAAATACGCCTTATTTCTTAATGGAGGCTGCAGAACCTGAATTCGTAGGGCATGAATGAAGACACTTTTTTTATAAAAATAAATAATATATACATTTATAATTCAACCTTTATATAAAAAATCATTAACGACTTGACAATGTAATATTTTTCAAACATAAAAATATTAGACAATAACATAAATTAAGACAGATTAAAGGATCAAACACCTATATAGGAAAAAAAAAAAAACTTAAAAGTGTAAAATCAAACCTTCAATTTAAGTCAGAGAAAAGGTATAAAAAATACTATGAAACAATCTCATTACAAAGTGAACTTTAAGTCTAACTCAACTCATAAAACCGGTTCAATGGAATGAGGTTTGCACCCACTAATATACTATGAAAGACTCTAATCTCTAGTGGATGGGATCTCAACACTTAGCACCTTGTGTCCTATAAGTAGGACATATGCCGTGTTCTCTTTTCAAGGGAAGCAAGTGGTGCATGGTAACAATGTCTTCTTCTTCTTCTTCTTGTGATGATGCAATTACTGTCCTCTCAAAATGCACTGTTGTGCCTCACCAAACTTCCACTCTAGGAGATCTCAAGCTCTCTATCTCCGACCTTAACATGCTCCTTTCTCACTACATTCAGAAGGGGTGTCTCTTCACCACCCCATCTCTCCCCTCTCACACTCTCATCCCTCACCTCATCAACGCGCTTTCTCGCACGCTCTCCCTTTTCCCTCCCTTCGCTGGTCGTCTCAAAACTCACCATCATGGCTACGTCTACATCGCATGCAACGATGAAGGCGTCGACTTCATCCACGCCACCGCTCTTCATATCTCCGTTGCCGACCTCCTGTCACCGTCCCATCCTCATCCAACCTTCAACCACCTCTTTCCTTTCCACCACAAAATCAGTTACACCGCTCATTCCTCCCCTATCATGGCCTTTCAGGTCACCGAGCTCGCTGACGGCGTTTTCATCGGTTGTGCCGTTTGCCACGCCGTCACCGACGGAGCCTCCTTCTGGAACTTCTTTAACACCTTCGCTGCAGTTTCTCAAGGAGCAACCGTATGTCCCTCCAGGCTCCCGGATTTTCGTCGCGATTCCATCCTCACCTCCAAGATTCTGCTTCGGCTGCCAAAAGGTAATTGTCGCATTAAAAAAAATTTAGTTTCAATTATTCTCTTCGTTCTGTAACTACCAAAATTGATGAGTAATCACCATTTAACATATTCCATTGATGATAATTTACTTGATTAACTTCAAAAAAAATATATTCGCGATAGAAAATGAATCTTGTGTCAAAACAAAATTTAACAGTAGCAACGTTTAAAATTACAGTAAATTGTGTAGTTGCTAATATTTTGGAATAGAAATCAAGGTGACCTTCGACGTTGACGCACCCTTTCGCGAGAGAATCTTCAGCTTCAGCCGTGAATCAATTCAGAAGCTGAAAGCCGTGGCGAATAATGGTGGGAAAGTTTGTTTGTCGGAGAATGTTGAGTTGATGGGGAAGCTGAGCCACGATACACAGGTGAAACCGGTTACTAGAGGCATAACTAACGAAACGACAGAGATTTCGTCGTTTCAATCTTTGTGTGCGCTGATGTGGCGGTCGGTTACAAAGGCGAGGAATCTGGAAGGGCCTCAGGTGACGACGTTTCGAATGGCAGTTAATGTTCGGCAACGCATGGAGCCGAAGTTGGGAGATCATTACTTTGGAAACGCGATTCAAAGCATTGCCGCGTGTGCAGCAGCAGGTGACGTGGTATCCAGCGATCTTCGATGGTGCGCGGAACTACTGAACAAAAGTGTGAAGGCGTTCGACAGCGATACAGTGCGCCGCAATGTGGAGAATTGGGAGCGTGAGCCAAAGTGTTTTGAGTTGGGAAACCACGACGGCGCCACCTTGCAGATGGGAAGCTCACCCAGATTTCCGATGTATGAAAATGATTTTGGATGGGGGCGGCCCTTGGCTGTACGGAGCGGCGGAGCCAACAAGTTTGATGGCAAAATGTCGGCGTTTCCCGGGAGGAATGGCGGCGGTAGCGTTGATTTGGAAGTGGTTTTGGCGCCTGACACAATGGACCAACTTCACTCTGATCCCGAGTTCATGTTTTATGTGTCCGGTTAGTCTGGATAATCACTTTTAGAACGTACTATTGCTTTCACTTCGTCAAAATCTACAATAAAAGTCCGTTTCTGTCTTTACATTTCCTAAAGATCGGAAAAGAAAAAAGCTACGTTGTTTAATATATTCCGCTTGGATTTCACTGAAAATTAAATATATAAAATTTTATTTCACGACAATCAATTCTTATCTCATCATATTAAAAACATTTGAATGTATTGAAACAAAAATAATGTTTATTTGAAGAGATGTTAGTTTATTCTATATCGTCATAATATAAATTTGAATTTTATTTTTATTGACTTATATATGATACTAGGACGGTAGTATTATGGACGAATCCAATATTAAGAGACATGTAGGTTGATTGGAAATCGTCAAAGTAAACTTGACTTATAGGTTGATTGGAAATCGTCAAAGTAAACTTGACTTATAGTTTCATTGACTTATGTCTGAGATTAGGGGCTCTAGCGTTATGGTTGAACTTGATATTAAATAATATAAATAGGTTCTCTATCAACATTCATATTTAAGAATAATAATAGCATATCAACGTAAATTAATAAATTCTGAATAATCTATCTTAAATAGGAGACGACATTTATTATTAAATTAAACTAATAATAAAATCAGATACAGAGAAGATATCGTGAAAATTTTAATATATTAAAAAAAATATACAAGAAAGAAAGAAAGGAGTTTATATATACTTAATTAAAAAAAAATATTATCGTGAATACTATTGTCTAAGTAAGAGAAAGATTGTCAAATTTATTAACAATTAGAACAATATAAATTATTTGTGTTCCTCTTTAGAACTGCTACAATACTTCTGCTGCTATTTTACGCAAGTTTAGCTTAAGAGTTTCATAAATATCGACAACCCATATAATAAAGGTCGACATAACATCTAAAGGTTAATTATAGCGACAATAAATTCAATTTTATATTGACAAATATTAAAAATATCTAAAATGTCGTTTGTGTAAAGTGAAGTGAACCACCCTCTTACCTATTTACTGTTTCTTCAGTTTTAAAATTATATATATACACACACATTAACCTTAGTTTAAAGCATCAATACAGCTTCAATTTGAAACCTGATCTCACTAATAATAGGCAATTTTATAGAGATTTGTGTGACTAGTTTTTGAAAGTTTGTATTTTGATTCGGGCTGAATTGATTAGATGAGATACCCGAATGCTTCAACACGAATCACACATGTTGGGAAGAGGACCTAGTCCTCAAACATTTTTTTTTTTTCAAAATGAATTTATTTTTTTAATTTATGTAAAGGAATCATGATATGAAGCACTTTTGGATAGTTTACTTTTTTTTAAGATATGGTACGTAGAAGTCGTGCTTATATTTATAACTTTAGGATATTTAGTTTTTTTCTTTCATTTAAGTAGAAATTGTGTTTCATGACAACTTTAAGGTTTTATTTTTAGTTAGTTAAAATTTCATTTGTAAAAATAAGTTTAATGTAGATTAATAAATGTGTTGATTTGTAAATGATAAATTAAACAAACATCGATGAGATGAGAGCAAATCAGATAGTTTGAAATTTCAAGAACCATACAACCATTGTTGTGTTTCGAAGGAAAATTCTTTATGAACTACTTATAATTTTATTTTTTTTAAATCTACATTTGCATACATTGCCATACAGATGTAGTACACAACCTTCAAAGTAGTAGAAAATATACTTTCCCTTGACGAATTTAACTTAAATACATCACAGATGATGCATGATGAGATATAAATTATTTAAATTTTTTATAAACTGAGAGTGTGCATGCCAAAAACAAGGTGGAATTCCAGAGGATTGTGGTAGTGTGTAGTCTTGTAATTAGTGTTTTGTACGTATAATTAGTTCTGATGCCTTTTTGCTTTAGCCTCGATCTTCTTTAACTCGAATGTTCTGCCAAATTTGGTGGTTGAGGTTGGACATCACTTCATGTATGTTGAGACACAGAATAATGGTCTCTGTTACATTCTATATACTCCAAATGTTAATGGTTCCAAAGAAGATTCCATTGTTCCCACCACATGAAACTTCATTCATACACAATCCATGTTTGGAAAGATAGATATTGTCACTCTGCTAACTGGGTCAGATCACCTCATTTATTTCAACGATTTCTCTTATCGAAAATAACATCAAAGAAACTCTATATTAATTTAGTGGGTAGAAATTATCAGAATTTCTTTCGGTCTCTAAGTAAGTTGATGTGAAAGAGGGAGTCGTGTCCTCATTTACTTTTTAAATGTAAAAGAGTTTAAGTAGTTTGGAGTTGATGTTATGTTTGATTTGAAGTAGTGTTAGTGAATCACAATTACTCATGTTATATTTTTTTAGTTTATTTTTTTAGTTTATGGTGAATAGAGTATATGAATTTATTAATGATGTTTGGGAAGCAATTTGAATTGTTATAATAAGTGAAATTTTGAAGTACATGAACAAAGTCATATTTAAAGATAGTGCGATGGATGTTTCAAAAATATTGACTCTTGTTCAATTGAAGGTTTGGTAGTGAGTTACTTTCAAAACATCCTCATTTTTTTTCTCTTATTCTGCCTGGTGTCTTGATCATTTGATTTGTATGAGGTTGGTTAAATGTTGGTTAAATGATATTTTTGCAATGTTGGTTTGTCAGGGGTATTTGCATGAACTTTGTTTATTGTTGGTAGGAGGTTTTGTTTTTTTAGAAAAAGACTAAATTTTTCTTTTCATATATATATAAGGGTTTGACCATTTTTAAAATAGTTCAATTTTTTATAATATAAAAAATATTTATTTCTACATATTAATATTGTTTCATTGTACGTTTAAGAGATCCTTTTATTTTTATTTATTAAGTTTGTTATTGGCTCTACTGACCCATAACACTTGCCTATTAAAGAAAAACTAAGTCATAACAATTAAATAACACGGAAAAATTATAATTTGCCATTGAAAATAAGTAAATTGCCAAATGCGAAAAAATTTACATATATGGAGAGTATTCGTCAACAAGTACAATTTCAATTTTCAAAATAATTAAACTCATTCAGTCTGAAAAAGAAATTACAATTTTCAAATACAACTTCAACGTAAATTTTAATAAAAGTCGTCTTCCTTATATGCAAATTTAATTAAGTCTTTAATCTATTAATTTGTTTTCTAATTCAAGTTATGATAGGGAATAATAATTTCAATGTAAATAAATTATAACAAGTCGTCATTGTTTAGTATGATTTTGTTTTAATTTATTTAACTGAAATTAATATCGTCTATTGATGATTTAATTTAAAAGAGTTTATAACAAATCAGAGATTTAATTAAATTTGTATATATAGATGACGACTTCTATTTAAATTTTCATCAAAAATTATATTTGGTCATGAAGATTTCTTTTTTAAATTAAAATTTGTATACATTGAAAATATTTAAATTATTTTGAATGATTAAAGTTGTACTTACTAATAGCGAATCTATATACGTAATTTTTTGTGCGTTTATCCGTTTAGGTATTTTCAGTGTCAAATTGCACCATTTTTATAATTTTTCCAAATAACACCATCTCTATTTAGTGCGTTTTCATGTGTGAAATTCTCCTTATTAGCATTTTCCTGTTTTAAACGCCTTCAAGTGCATGCATCTTAACATTTTTTTCCTCTAAAATAATTGTTATATATGTTTTGTCTCAATCTTTATCCAATGTTCTGCCAATTTTTTATTATTATTTATTTCTAATTGTTCTCATCAACCTCACATGCTTTGCTCCCGGACCACTACATAAGACCAAGAATCTTTTCTAAATACACCAAACCTATCTTAACTAGTTAAGATTAATTCGGTATGAAGTTGTGTCTTATTTTATTTTGTTACATGATCTTGAGAAAAAAATATGAAAATATATTTTATATTATTACATGACCAAAATTGTTTTATGATTTTGTATAATATCACGAAGCATATATAAATTACTATTACCATTCAGGGAGTACGCCAATCTAATATTATAAAATAACTAAATTTCAGTTGGACTATATCAATTTTAAAACAAATAACTATCATATCTAAGTAGGTAGTTGTCATTCTACATTTTTTATTTATTAATTGAATAATATGATAATGATTTTTAAAAGGTTTGAAAGTTGTATTTGTTAAAGTAGATCTTATGTGAAATTGATTTTTTTTTTTTATCTAAGCTAAAGATTTTAGTCCAATAAAAACATAATAGAGATTCAAGTTTTGCTCTTTAGTCTTATTTCTATTTAAGCAAACATAGAACTAGAAATCAACATTTGTTTTTGGTCCTAAGTGAAAGATTTTTGGTCCAACCAAAAATAGAGTTACAACTCATTATTATTTTAAGTTGGATTTTTGTTTAAATAAAAAAAAAAAATTGTTCAAGCAAGACAATTTTCATTCTAGGTTAATTTTTTTTTTTCACTTTCTTTGTCTCTTCAATGAAATGAATGTGAATATTTATTATAAATATAAAATAAATATTAATTTATATATTTATTTTATTTGTGATTTTGTTTAAATAAATTATGTTGTTTGAAAATAATCAAAATAGTATAAATTTAGAGTCACAAATCTAACATGTGAACTATTAATTATATATTGAATTAAGATAATTATGTTATTTGTCTAACATGAAAATTTTTATTAAAAAAATAATAATTATGTTATTATATATTTTATTTTATTTTATTGATAATCTAAAATGCATACACATTGACATCAAGTAATTAGAAATAAGGAGATAATTATTATATAGTGACATATATAGTAAACTTATTCTAATTCATTATTTTTGGTGGCAGATTTTTCAAAAATCCTTAAATGTTGTAGTTCGCATTGTACATTTTATATTTGTTAATTGAATAATATGGTAATGACAAAGGACTGAATTTTATACTGGCCTAAGAGATTGTGATAATCCTTAATATGAAATCAAATGAAATTACAGGTACAGATTTTTTATTGGACTTAATTCTACTAAATTCAGCGGATAAACTTAACTAATTTAGGTCAATTACGTTATATATTTTTATTTTTTCTAAGATTTGTAATTTGAAAAAACAATGTTAAATATTTATAATAATTAATTAAAATAAAATTTAATTTAGTTAATATAATAATTTTTTTGGTTTTAAATTAATTTTTTTATTTAATAATTTTCTAATATAATGATGTCATAATTTTAAAACAAAAGTTATTTTTATTTAACTATAAACTGTTATATATTTTATAATAATTATACTAATAATAATTTATAAACAAAAAAAATTAAGAAATTAATTTATAAACAAAAAAAATAAAAAATTAATTTAAAAAGTTTGTATACTATTTATGTTTTAAAAATATATTTATAAAGAAATTCATCCTAGTTTTCAATCTTTATTAAAAAAAAATTGCATTTACATTAAATGGTGGACATGCAGTGGTGCAGACTATGGGTCAATCAGTTGACGTTGCAGAGATATAACAGTGGCCCGCAAAATTATAATAGTGGCTGCCACCAACTAAAACCTTGTCACACACAAACAGAAGAAAAAGGGTCAATTCTGACAATTTAGTTAATATAATTAATTATTTATTATTTTTAAATTAATTGTTATTTAATATTTTTTAATGACACCTTGGTTAGTAATAAATTTTAAATTTAAAAGAAATTGTTAAAGAACATATTATTATAAGAACATGGAAAAGATGGAAGAAAAAAAATGTAATATAATATGTATAGTAAGAGAAAATAATTATAAAAATAATCATATATAAACTATTGTATTATTATCAATTATTTTCATTTATTAATTTTTAATTTTTTTATTAACTTTTATTTTAATTTCATTTTTTTTTCTTTATTTTAAATAGTTTCTATATTTTTTTAACACAAAGGTTCATCCTTTTTTTATAGTGCTATTAAAAAAAGGACCTTCAATAACTTACATTAAATGTTTGCAAAAGACTTTTTTTCCCATTAAATATTCAATATTGAATGTTGATGCTATAAACAATTGCTTTGATTATTGACTTTTTAAATTGAAGAATCAATGAATTAAAATAAATACTAACAAGTGGTTTTAAGAAATTGATTACCAGATTTCAAATAAAAATAATTATTTATGATAAACATTAAGAGGAAATTACAAGGCACTTCAAATGTAAATTATAACAAAAAAAAAAACAGTTGCTAGTGTACCAATTATCAGGATTTATAAATCCATATAAAATTAAATGAAAGAAATAATTAACCTCTTATATTTATATACTGTGAGTATTCTCAACAAGATGAATTTAAGGGAGTTAGTCTTCTTTTGATCCCTTTATTTGAATAAAAATAAAAATATATTAAATTTAAATACATGCAAAACAAAAATTGTTTGATATGATATTAACATCTGTAACTAAGCTATGGTGCTTGTTGACATAATTATGTGACGATGATTCGTTAAGAAATAATAATGCTAAAATGGATTAGACATAAAAAAGGTGAGACTTTCGAAATACATAATCAATTATATATTACCTATAATAATAGGATAATATATATAATTATTATGTTATAACATAATTAATTATACAAATAATTTATTATATTATAACCTAATTGATATAATATAACAAAAATAAAACAATAATAATAAAATTAAATTAAATTAATAATAATAAATATAAAATAAATTTATAATAAAAATATTTAATTCAAACGAACTCATTTTTTTCTATCTTTATTCTCAAATATTTTTTATCTTTTCTAAAATTTATCTTCAAAATCAAACAAAAGCATAAATATAATAAAAATATTGACACGAGTACATATAATATTTAAAAGGTAGGATACGAGACACATATCTATATATTATATAATTATGAATTATATAAATTGACAATAGAAATTTATGTGCTTACTTTTTTTGGAGAAAAATGTGTTATTTTTCATGTGTGGTTCAAAAAGAATTTATTTCTTATTTTTATAATCATAATAAAAATTTATACAACAAATTTTAATTTTTAAAAGATTAATGTTTTTTTTTTCAAAATTGTATTAGAACGTGTTAGAATGGTTAGAAATTCAGAAAGAAAAAAATTTGAATTTGATATTTCTAAAATGAATATTTAGTTAATAATTTTTTTCCAGTATTATTATGTAAACTATAAAAATATAAAGAAAACGTAGAACTGTTTCATTAGAAAAAAAGTTATTATAGTTTTAATTATGTAAAATAGTCAAATATTTAAATGGTATTAATTGCTATTTCATTGATTTTCGTGAAATCAATTTCGCTATAAATGATCTTTTGACTTACTCTCTCTCTTTTAAACTAGAAACGTAAACATGTAATATTAAATTGCAAGAAACATATAGAAACTGGTTATATTAATTATTTTTGTTATGCCACATAAATGAATAAATTCTAATTGACGTAGCATATTTCAAATAGACATTAACTATCCTTAAATTATTATGTAAATAAAACTGCTACTACCTATAGCGTAACATCTTATTTTGTGTTTTCTTCACTTTTGATTTTTGTTTTCATAAAAACTCTTATATTAAATACTATTATCAAACCATATTATCACTCACATTTTTTATATCACATTACAACTATTAATATTATTGTTTTAATATTTTTTCATATTATTCAATTTCAAATTTATTTTTATTATATAAATTTATTACATAAAAAATTATATATAACTTTAAGGGTCGTAAATAATAACAATGGTCTTTCATCACATAATTTTTTTTTTCTTTCTTCTCTCTTCTTAATATGGTTATTTATTACTTATTTTCTTCTTTATCTCTCTCCTCCATAATTTATTTTCAGATGTTTAAAGAAGAGTTAAAAGTGTTTATCCTTAAGGGTATGAGCACACATACATGTTTGGTAGTTAGTATAAATAAGGCACACCCATCGTTCTCTTTTCCACAGAAACAAGAGTTTGAAGAACACATTCGTTTTTGTTACATACAAAAATGTCTTCTCCATCTTCTCCTTGTGATTCAGTCACAGTGATTTCAAAATGCAAAGTTGTCCCTCTGAAGAACTCCACTGTGGGAGATCTGAAACTCTCAATCTCAGACCTTAACATGCTCTTATGTCACTACATCCAAAAGGGGTGTCTCTTCACCACCCCATCTCCACCGTCTCAACCTCTCATCCCTCATCTCACCAAAGCACTATCCCACACACTCTCCCTTTTCCCTCCCTTTGCAGGTCGCCTCAAAACTGATGTTGACGGCTACGTCTACATCGCATGCAACGACGCTGGCGTCGATCTCATCCACGCCACCGCCACTCATATCTCCGTCGCCGACCTCCTGTCGTCGTCCGATGTTCATCCAACCGTCAAGCACCTCTTCCCTTTCCACCACAAAATTAGCTACGCTGCTCATTCTTCCCCTATCATGGCCTTTCAGGTCACCGAACTCGCTGACGGCGTTTTCGTCGGTTGTGCTGTCTGTCACGCCGTCACCGACGGTGCCACCTTCTGGAACTTCTTTAACACTTTCGCCGCCATTTCGCGAGGAGAAACCGCTTGTCCCTCCAGGCTCCCGGATTTTCGTCGGGATTCCATCCTCTCCTCGAACGTCGTGCTTCGACTGCCAAAAGGTGACAATACTTGAAATCAAAACTTTTTTTTTAATTTCTATACATAAATGCTTTATGATTATAACTTTTAATTAAAAAAATATTATTATATTTTTTCTTCTTTCACAATCTTCAATATATTTTTATATAAGACGAATGTTGTTGTGGAAATTTTATTCTCAGATGACTTTTAATTAATTAAAAAAGAAAGAAAAAATGTAAGTTGTTATTAATTTGAATTATTGGATAAGAAAAGAGTTTTGAGGGTAAAAGGTATTAGTAGTAAAATAAATTAAAATTTATTTATAAAAACAAGAATGAAATGTTTTGAATTATAGAGAAAATTAATAATTATATACAGAGTGCAGAGTAACTAACTTTCTTTGTTTAAGTAGAAATCAAGGTCACCTTCAATGTTGACGCGCCGTTTCGCGAGAAAATTTTCAGTTTCAGCCGTGAATCAATTCAGAAGCTGAAAGCCTCGGTGAACAGCAGCATGTTTACGGCGGAGAACGTTGATGTGGCGGATGAGTTGACGGCGAAACTGAACGGCGACACAGAACTGAAAACAGCTAGCGAAGGCGTAAGGGGTGAAAGAACAGAGATTTCTTCGTTCCAATCGTTGTGCGCACTGATGTGGAAGGTGGTGACGAGGGCGAGGAATATGGAGAAGTCTAAAATGACGTCGTTTCGAACGGCTGTTAATATTCGGAAACGCATGAAGCCCGAGTTGGAGGACTGTTACTTCGGAAATGCGCTTCAGAGCATTACGACGTGTGCAAAGGTGGGTGATGTGGTGTCGAAGGACCTTCCATGGTGCGCAGAGCAACTGAATAGGAGCGTGAAGGCGTTTGATAGCGCTACGGTGCAGCGCAATGTGGAGAATTGGGAGAGTGATCCCAAGTGCTACGAGTTAGGGAACCTTGACGGCGCCACTGTGCAGATGGGAAGCTCGCCAAGATTTCCGATGTATGACAACGATTTTGGATGGGGGCGGCCCGTAACCGTGCGGAGCGGCGGAGCAAACAAGTTTGACGGTAAGTTGTCGGCGTTTCCCGGGAGTAGTGGCGGTGGCAGCGTGGATGTGGAGGTGGTTTTGGCGGCTGAAACAATGGCGCAACTGGAGTCCGATCCTGAATTCATGGTTTACGTGTCTGCGCAGAGCGTAGGGAGTCGTGTTTGAACGTGAAAGGAAATAATAAGTTTTATCGTAATCTTGTTATTGGTAGATTATGTTTATGTTCAACTATAATTAACTATGTCTTGTTGTTTGCGCCAACATCTTTGCATGGATGTAATATGTATTATCGCTATTTACTATTATTGGTTTGAGTTCTTGAAAATCTTATAGTTTTTTAAAACATCTTTCTTTATTAAATTTTATTAAATGAAGAATTATTCTAATTAAAGGAGATGTCTCCTTATTAAAACATAAATTGAGTTAGAAAAATTAAGTAAGAAACAGTGATTTTTAGTTTTAAAAAATATTGTAATTTAGTCTGTCATTTTGAAATATATTCTTAAATTAATTACAATCTTATATATACATTTAATATTTATAATTAACGTTCTTTTTTTTTATGAAACATAGATGAGATCTTTTATATTAAAATCATTTTGAGTTTGGTTTATAACCTTACAACCCCCTAGTCTCATGGGTAAGTCAATGAGACTAATAAACTTAAATATTAAATTTTAGATATGACTTCATAGCCCAACCTCATGCAAAAGACAACGAGGTTCATAAGTTCATAAACATTATTTATATAGATTGACATTAAAACCGTTTCATCACATAATGAGGCTCGGTTCATAACCTCACAGCCTCTTAGTCTCAGGTATAAGCCAATGAAGCTAATAAGTTTGTTGGTATTGCTTGATTCCACCTTTCAACTGACTTCCGATAGTGGATCGAACTTGAGCTTGACACTTCTTTTACCTGCAATAAATATAATTTAAAACTCAATAATTTAGAAATAACTAAATGAAAGGTCTCTAACAAAATGATTATGATAAGAGAAAATGTTCAAAAGCATAAGTACATTGCAGTTTTGGTAACTTAATTCCTGAAGTTCTATATTTTTTAATTTAATAAACTTTCTATCCATTCTAATTAATAACATAATTGAATTCATGAAAATAATTTTTATTATTGACCAAAATGATTTGAATGCTCCAAATGTTTATGATTATCCTTCTCACGAAATTTAACCAACAAGTCATTTTTAATTGTTATTACGAAAATATTAAAATATAAAACAAAATTTAAAAAGTAGGAGAATTATCCAACACTAACATAGTTTTATACAAACAATTTTTAATGCATAAAAGAGTATTAAATTAAATATAAAAATTAAACCTAGAGAACATTAAAATAGTAAAGTAAGACAACAAAAATTACTTACCATTGAGGAAAGAACATTAAAAGAGTAAAGCAAGACAACAAAATTACTCACCATCATGGAAATTGTGTTTGGAATGTACCTAGTGGTTTGCAAGAGAAATGGTTTGATGGTGTGTGTGCTGCCTTGTGAAATAAGAAATTTTTTTCATATATGTTGTGGAGGTAGAAAAAGTTTTACAAATGTTCTAGTTAAGAGAGATGTCTTCTTACTAGAACATACAGTTAAGCTGAAAACCGTGGTTTCTAAACCTAAAAAATGTTGTGTCTTATGAGATCATCTTTTTTTCCTTATATAAGGTAGTACTCTCCTTCTCTTTGTATTTGGTCTTATTTTAAGTTATATTTTCAAATTAATTACAATCTCGCATATACAGTCAATCTCCATAATTAACGTCCTCCCCCTCTTCATGAGAAATAAATGAAACATTTTTCATTAACTTTAGAGATCGTGAGATCGACATTAAAATCATTTCACCATATGATTGAACTCGACGCATGACCTCATAGCCCCTAGCCTCAGGCGTAAGCCAATGAGACTAATAAACTTAAACATTAAATTCCAGATGTCAATATCATATATGCTTTCAGCCTATTATTGGGCTTGGCCCATGACCTCACAACCCCAGAGTCTCTAACATAAGCTAATGATATTAATAAGTTCATAATCATTATTTACATAAATCGTTTCATCACGAACTCGACCCATAATCTTATAATATTAAATATTAAATACTCTGTATACTAAGTTTAAATTTTATTCTACAAATACCAATAAAATTAAATGAACTAATTGTATTTAATGATTATAGAAGAACCCCACCAATTAATTATATCTTAAAAAAAAAAAAAACTTTTAGTTTCTCATATATTTATAATATAGGTATGCATATATATCCTCCTCTCCACTTACGTGTGTTCCCATTGGGCAATAATGGGGGTACCATTCCTATGAACAAGTAAAAGTTGTACTCATGATTTCGCCATATCAGTCCCATACGTCTAGTAGCATTCTTTAACAGGAAAAAAAATTCACATGCAATTTATGGAATAGAAATGGAAATGGAATGGTGCATGCATGCATCACAGTTTTCAACTTTAATTAGAGAACTTCATCTACCTACTGCAAAGACATGCACGGGTCTTCACAGTTAAGGGAAGAAAGGTTCCAAATGAATTATAACTTCTAAGTACATTGCATGTGTTTTACCTTTAATTTGTGTAGAATATAGATGAAAAAACAACAATGTACTGTCATTTAACAAAAATAAGTTTTCATATCATAGTTGTTTACTTAACAAATTTTTATATATTTTTTTTTAACAAAGAATAAATGAATTAAAAGGACCTAACAAATTTTTATATATGATAATGAATCATTGATTCAAGATCTGTTTGATTGTTTTCACAGATCACGTAATTGTAATGTACTTATTTAATCATTGTGTTCACGAACTAATATAGTGAATTTACTCTTTCAATATTGGTGAAACTATAATTTATTAATTTAATCTCATACTAATTATTTTTTTTATTCTTTAATAAGTATTTTTTTTATTTAACATTTAAAAGTTGTAATTTTTAAGTACAAAGAAGGTAAATGATTTTTCCTAATCCAATTCTTTTATAAATCATGTAAATTACAGAAAAAAATGTAAGCTGAAAATTAAGTACACACTATTTTCCACTGATTATAATGTAACATATAAATTCCATAGTGCAACTGCCATGTTTCTGCTTTTATAAATGTGTTTCCTCCTGTAATAGTTTTTTTTTATATTATTTATTAAGTAGTATTTTTTATATTATTTTACCTATAAAATATATTGGGAACAATAAAATATTTACATTATCTAATAAAAAAATGTGATTCAAATATTATATTGAAAAATATTGTATTATGAGTATGAGGTATTACATGTCCCATCTTTATACAAATACATTTTATACATTTTTTTACAAATATTACTACCTTAAGAGTACCTCTCCACATAATTAGCTTCTAATACATATATTTTCTTCATATATATATATATAATAAATTATAATTATTTTATTGAAAGAAGAAATTAATAACCATTAATTTATGAAATACTCGTTTCTTTTTAATCGTTAAGATTTTGAAATATTTTTTTTTTAATTTAAATGTTATTTTAAAATTTGTGAAGAGATCAAAAGTATAATAGATGAACTTCTTCCCAAATATTTTCAGAAGAAACTAAAATAAAATAAGTTTTTTATAAATGAAAATAAATAAATTATAAAAATCTTGTAAAATAATATCTTGGTAACCTTTTTTAAATAAGATTTTCAGTTATATGTAAATGATGAAAATTTTAATTTAACTTGTTTTTGTTTTTATTAAATTTTTATAGAAATTTTTATCCAAATAAACGGTTACTGAGATGTATTATGCACGAGACTAATCTAAAAATATATATATATATATATTATAATAAAATCATTTATGATTAAAATAGTTTTAAAATATAATTAATGTATGCGCCATTTTAATTTTTAAAAATCAATATCCTTATATGTATATGTGATAAATGTTAATCAATATCTTAAATTACTTATTAAGAAAAAAAAAAAAAAACAGTGATGTACGTTCACATATGTTTTCTATGGTGAGAAGAATTTTTGTAGTGTATTAGTATAAATTTATAAAACAAATAAAAAGTAAGAATGTTATGTAAAGTAAGATTAAAGTTTAATTAACGAAGTATGTAAGTACATAAGTAAGGATGTATGTAGATTGGTTTAAATGGCATTACAGAAGTGATGTGAATGGAAAATAGCGTTGAATTTGTTTTAAAAAAGAACATAAGAGAAATAGAATGAGGGGTAAAGATAAATAGTACAAGGAAACTCATTTTTTTATTTCCTTTTTTTCATTTTATTTTTTTGTCTAAAACAAAATCAAAATATCTTTTCTCTTTCTTGGTTAATTTATGACTACAATTTAATGAAAGGAAACTTTATAGTTCCAATCTTGAGTTTGTCTTGATATGTACAAGAAATACACCATATTGTATTGTTATTTAAATGGAAAGCTTATCAAAACCAACATTGTTTTTGTGAAATGAGAAGGAAATAACATTTATAAAAAAAAAATACATATCAAAATGTTAGTAATGATTTAATTCATATTTCTCTTTTTACAATAAACTAGATAATAGAAATCATTTTTTTCACAAAAGTGATATAAGTTGACTTGGTAATTACAAAAAAAATTTATTACGAGATTAATTAAATCATATATGGATTAAACAACTTTTACATATAATTTTTACATAGAAAACATATAATACTATGATTATTGGCGTATAAATAGAAAATGGTAAGTATTTTGCATATTCTTTTATTAATAAAACATTCTGATTCAATAAGCCATATTTTATGGAAATAAAAATGTAAAAATGTTTTTTGAAGTCTTCTCCTAAAACAACTAGGAACGCATTTCAAAAGTAATTGACGAACCAAAAGCTCATAAAAAAGGGTGAAAAGATTTCATTTCTTGCATAAAGAGTTTAAAACCATTTACTTGGTTGTATTGGTTTTTAAAACGGGGCAAACGTTTGTTTGAGCAGAAGTTAGTAACTTAGCATTTGGTTTTTTTATGGAAAAATGCTTTAAGAACGTATACCATGTCTAGTATGTACGATTAAACGTATACCATGTTAAAGATTTTTTAGAAAAATCGTTGAAACATAAATTGTAGGGGTGGCCTTGGATTTTCCAAAAGATCCAATCCAAATCCAAATAAATATATCCACTTTAAATAGATCAAAATATAATTAATTTTTTTAAAAATTCATTTAAAAAGTGAGATTAAGTCTACATTAAATCTACTTTGTTAATTATATTGAATCCACTTTGTAAATTACATTAAATTCATTTTGATATGGACACAGATTAACTTGGCTTGAACTGGACCTAAGCCGACTCAACCTGGACATGGACCAACTCGGCTCTACATCGAACCAGACCCAGACGCTCAACATCGACCTGGGTCCGGACGACTCGACCGAACAACCTGACATCGGTCCGGGCCCGAACTAGTCGACATCAACCCGGACCCGGACAACTCAACATTGACCCCGACCCAAACGACTCTACATCACCCCCGGCCAAAACGACTCGACGTCTACCTGGGCCGAAACTACTCGACATCGACATGGGCTGGAACGACTCAACATCAGCCCGAGCCCGTTCACCTTGAAATCGATATGGGCTCACTCGCATCGAAATCAGCCAAGACCCCTCGGCTTCACATCGGCCCGAGCACACACAACTCAACATCGACCCCAACCCGGACGACTCAATATCGACCCAAGCCCGAATGACTCAACATCGACCCAGACCCGCTCAGCTCTACATCAACCCGAGCCCGAACGTCTCAAAATCAACCCACGACTCAACATCGACACGAGCCCGAACGACTCGACATCAATGCGGGCACGCTCGACTTGACATCGGCACGGGACAGCTCGACTCAACATCGGCACAGGATTGCTTGACTCAACATCGATGCGGGCCCCCTCGGCTCGACATCAATGATGCATTTAAATTGACACAAACTTCACTTCTTGTTTTACAAAAATGATTTGCATTTAAATTCAAGATGATGTGTTACTAAAATTAACACTTCTGGGGCAATATATCAAAAATCTAGAACTTGCAAGTAATTTACGATCTAAGTAATTTACCATTGCAATTAGCAGATACTTGCTTATTTGCAGGTTATACTCCCACCACCCCCAATCTTAGCTAACATGGTTCAATCTATTGCCTAGTCCATAAACTATAATATGGTATGTTACATGATTTCTTTCTAGTTGCAACTCAACACAATGCACGGGATTCAGCGGATACAGGTCAATTAAAAATCAGCAAAAAATTACCAGAGCAAAGATTCATTTCTGATATCTTCAATCAATTTGTTTATAATAACGAATTCTTTAAGAGCCGTTACCAAAGCTACCGAACAAAGAAAATGAGCAACGTAATGAAGAGTAAAATACATGGAGCACCGGAACAAGCATAAAAGGATCATTATGCCATGTTAGGTGTAAGTTTCTAACCCGACAAAAGTGAAAAAGGTGTTACAATCTCAATCCAAGGAGTTCCGACCATCACAATCCATCAAAACTTATGCAGCTGCACTCGGCACTGGAACTGACTTTGAGTCTTCTGCCCGCTCATGTTCTTTGTTAAGCATCTGAAATCACATTCCAAAAAATAAAGACATGAAACACAGTAAATCGCTGATGATTTAACAACCTCTTTCACCTGACAAGATTAACTCATCATTTATGATATAGATATAATCCATGTACCCAGTAGGTGTAAGCAGAAATCAATTGGAATTCACTAGTTTGAATCCAGGAATCCAAACTGAACCAATTAAATTGGTTTTTGATTTTTAACCTAATCAAATCAAATTCAATTTGAATCAAACTCAATGTGATTAGTAGAATTAGATTTATGAACTACCAAAAACTCAACAAAATCAGTATTGTAAGTTTTTTGCTATTAAATATTGTGCATGGAATTTTATAGCACAATCTTTTTTTCTTTTTTAACTTCGCTATTATTTAGTTAATTTAAGCCACTTACAATAAGATGTAATTTACCGCTTTCAAGGACAGGACTATGCAACTTTTTTTTGACAAAATAATGTATTCATTCTATGCCTAAAATAAATTTTTTGTACATTTACATATCAGTGGACTTAAATCGATTCAAACCAACCAGTTTTTTATTGGTTCTGGATCATGCAATTTAAAAAGAAAAATTCAAACCAATAAAAATTAATTGGTTTGGATTTCATTTTCCTTGAATCCTGTTCAAAGTAATGCATGAACACACCTAAGCTCATCAAGTGCCTAGCTTGTACAAATGGAGCACTAAATTTTTCTCCAACCTTGCCACAATTGCTATTTTCATAATTTAATACCAAATTATTAAGTAATCAGCAAACATAAATGATACTTGCAGCAAAAATTAGGGAAATGTTTCTAACCTTGTTGTTAATCAAGTTGTGGAGTGCAATTACACTTCTAATGAGAGACGAGAGGTATATTACCAGCATCATATCATTGGTTTTCACTACACAAGACAGATCAACTATTTAAAAGAGATATTCTAGAAAAACATGACATTGAAAAATACAAGTCACAAATCATAACCTGCAAACGCCTTGATAAGATCGGCAACATTGAGATTCGGTAGCAGGTTAAACACGTCCTGGAAAATTGCAATAGAAATGAGAAGGAATAATGTAGCGTAAGAAAAAAGGAAAAAAATGCTTCTATTATTCCAAGTAATTAAATTAAAGCCTTCCAGCCATTAATGTCACATCACATGTTTTGTTAGTTTTCTTACAAAACGTTACAAATTAAACTAAGAAATTTGGATCAGCAGACAATACTTAATCAAGATTCTTTAACCAATTGATAACAAAGCCAAATAATCAGAGGCATTAACTGAGCCAGAATACGAGAAACAAACCTGCAGATGGTACAGGATCTCATGGTTTAATGGAAGTTTTCCATCAATAACAAGGTCAAGGTAACTCCTTATCTCTTTAAGTCTAGCATCCAAACCTTTCAAGGCTGTAAGTTTTGCACTTACCTGAGTAAAAATTACATTGTCAACACTAAACATTAATTTTTTTTCTTTTAAAAGGACAACAAAAGTATAAGCAGTGAAAAAAAAATCAAGAAAAATGAACACAAAGTGAAAGGAATTAATAAATAAGGACATCATGACGGAAAAATGAAACCTCAGTCGCAAGGGTGCTAATGGTTGTATCTTTTACATCTCTAAGCAAATGTTCCACTCCTGCACAGGGGTAAGAAAAAAATAAAAGAAGAGGAATTGGTTACACTACTGTATGGATAATAAAATTCAGAATTTTCATATTAGAAAGTTTATAAACAGAATAAAAAAAGAAAAATTACAGCAGTTTTATGTTCAATGGCATGGAATACCTATTTCTTCAACTTCATGAGCTGCAATCTCTGATGGCACATGTACAAAGACCTTTTGGCTTTTTTGGGTGGCATTCTGCATTCAAAATAAACTATATGTAACTTTCTTTGACAACTAATTTAGTAATGAGCAAACTCCCTTCCCACCATCATATACAGCAATATTACTTATGCAATAATATCAGTAAAAACAATATAACATTTCCAATTCCTCTTTAATTTCTACCTCTTTAACCTCTTCAACGGCGTAATATGCTTTTGTTGGGATTCCCAATTCCTTGGGTTCAACATCAATGATAACCAAGACAGGATTTGGAACATAACTGCAATCGTTACAAGCTTGGTCAATTTGGAAAAAGTTTGAACAGGGTACACACAGCTACAGATGAACACGAGTAAAGACAGAATGAAGCAAAGACCATAAAAGTAACACTTAGTTTAAATTTATTAAAAACATATTGATGAGGATAAGGAACTTCCAATGTGTGTGTATCTATGTTATTTTATTTTTCCTGTAAAACTACGAAATATTTATGCTCAAATGAAGTGAAGAAAACACATTGCATTTGAAATATTATTATACCCAGATATTCGGATCAATAACATACTCATTAAATAAGCCATGAATGTCAAGGTCATTTTCACGCAGCTTTGGACCAGTGCTATACCACCCCACAACATGCTCCTTTGCTGTAAACCAAAACAAAAAATCCATGTTCAATTAGTTAGAGATATTCAATTGAAATAAAATAAATGAAAAGGAAATTGTCCAACTCATACCATTTATTCTTTTAAACATGGAAAACATTGATTCATGGTAATTGTGATCAAGAAACCAAATGCTGGGATCTTTGTCATCTTCTTCAAACGGCACTGTCAATAAGATAACTAAAAAGTGAGCAATGTTCTCAATATCAAAATCGTAAAACATAGTATCCTAACAAGGTTAGAACGATCTTACCAAAATGTAAAATTGTACTAATACATACACACGTATAGAATAGGTAAGAAACAGATAAATAGCAACATTAAAGCAAACATCAAACTGAAATTTAATAACCATGACGTCCAAAGAGACTCATAATATAATTAGTTGCGTAATATCCACCAGTTCCAGACCACTATCTCCAAGCCCAAAAAAGGAAATGTTCAGTGATTACAAAGCAAACCAAAACACTAAACCAGTAACAGCATCCAGAGATGAGAAAGATGTGCAGGGAATCAGCAAGACAGCAAAAGAGAGGGTCAGGCGAGAAGGCAAAGAACGGCTTAAGACAGCAGCAAGGCAGGCGAGTAAAAGAGAAAGTGTATATGAACGGCAATTATGGTGCAGAAGAAAGAATAGATGAATCTGTAAAGCGCTTGGACACATATAAATAAAGGTGGAGGAGCAAATGCAACGCATGGTCAACGGAGTAGACACACAGAGACACAAAACTTACACGAATTGATCAACGACATGCCACTGCTCTCAACTTCATTTTACTCAGCAACATGCTTTTAAGGTCTCTAAAGTAATTACTATCTTGGCCACCACGCTAAATAAACCTAGCTATACATTAAATTTACATGTTCAAGAGATTTACAGCAAGAGAGGTTTTAGTGTCGGAGTTTCTATTAATCAAGTTTCAGGATCAACAAACACACGATCTCACTACCAATATCTATTAGCTAGACAAAATTAGGGCACAAATCCTTGCAACAACTCTAACAATTGAGTAAAGGAATGCGGTAATGGAAAAGGAAAAGGAAAAGGACAGATCCGAACCGGCGTAGCTGTTGGTAACGTCGACCGTGCCTCTGAAAGAGGAGCCAAGCAAAACGCCGACAACGCGCTTGCGAGTGTCCTTGGCGACTCTGTTGAAGTTGTCGACGATGCTAAGAAGCACTAGCGGGTGAACGACGACCTTCTCGATTGGTCGAGATGAGATTTGCTGCGTCTTTATCACGTCCATTGCAATTTCAGAAACTCCGATTTCCCTCTTTCTTCCTCTTCTTCTTCTTCCAACTTCAATTCTTTTCTTCTCCCTCTCCTCTCTTCTCTTCTGCGCCTCACCAACCGGCTTTTCCTTTTCCTTTTCCTTTTCTTCAACTTTTCTTTGCGTGTTGTGTTGGATTGGACTCTCATCTTATTTAATCCCTCGATATTGTACAACGGCCCACTTTTTCTGTCCTCAAACTGCTTTGGGCTTCAAGCCCAATCTTAAATCGAAACTTCCAGAAAAAATAGTTAATTCATACTAGGTGAAAATTATTAATATCATTTCATTTTATTATATTATATTTATTCAAATGTTATTTTTTATTTGATTAAAATTTGTACTAATAATAAAGAAAACTAATGAAGGTATAGTTGTGACTAAATAAAAGATATTTTTCATACTGGACATGCTATCATCTTGGTGTGATATCATATGAACCGGTCCAATTTTGCGAATAAACCAATGACTTTTTGCAATATTTTTAAAACAAATCCACACATTGATGTATATAATCCATAAAAATACAAAAAAAAAAACACTCATACAAATACAAGCAAATTTTAACACTAAGCCAAATTGATTAGCAAATTATATATAACTATTTTTTTATTATTATATTGGTTTGTGTAATCATAATACCATAAATTATTATTTTTTAAATAAGATCATAAATTTGAATAATAGATTTTACCTCGTCGATCAATTTTAAACTGCACCCAATTTTTATGTAAGATGATAAAAAATACCCTTAAATAAAAGTAACAGTCCAAATAAAAAATACTTTTATAATTCTCTTTCTGAAACACGTTTCTGAATTTGGATTTTTTTAACACTGAATTTTGGAAATCTTTTTCCGTAAGTTTTCAAAAAAATTCTGGAATTGAAAATAAGATCATGAATTCGAATAATAGAATTTACATCGACAATTACTTCCCGCACCTGATCAATCAATTTTAAACTGTATTCGATTTTTATGTGAAATGATAAAAAATGCCTTTGCATAAAAGTGGGGCCGAATCAAAAATACTTTTGCAATTCCTTTTCTAAAACATGTTTTTAGATTTGGATTTTTTGGAACACTTTTATAAATCTCATAAATCTTTTTCCATAATATGTTTTTAATTTTTTTTCTGATTTTTTTTTTCAAAATGTATTTTTTGTATTTTGAAATTATTTTTTAATAGGATTTTGATTTTCGAATTCTATTATGAAATTTCGTTTCTGAAACATAATAATCTATTTAAAAAAAAAATTCCATAATATATTTTTGAATTTTTTGAATTTTCAGATTTTCAGTTCAAGATAAAGAAGGGTAATTTAAATTTTTTGAAAGAAGATCTGGTACAAATCACAATTAATGAGGTGGAGGAAGAATTTGGCTTTTACCTCCTCCTATGTTAGATATGGGCTAGAATCAATGTTTAGTGTTTAGGCCCAGGACTATAAACAGTTGTACAGTATTTCAGAGTGGACTCTTTCTTCCTACACCTCCATACCTTCTTGTGCCACCCCATACTAAATATGAAAATACTATTTTATCCTTTTTTTTCACCCCCTTAGATTTGAAATAATAAGCTTATGGATTATGTAATCCGGAATCCGGATTACATAATCCGGAAGTCAATTTCATATTTAGAAAAGACTTCCGGATTATGCAATCCAGAAGCTAATAACACATCTGAAAAAAAGACTTCCAGATTACATAATCCGGAAGCTAATCTTATGTATAAAGAAGACTTCCGGATTATGTAATCCGGAAGCTAATCACAAAAGACTTCCGGATTACATAATTCGAAAGCTAATTTTGAATCTAGAAAAAGACTTCCGGATTATGTAATCCGGAATATTGAAAAGGGTATTTTTGGAGTAAGAAAAATTTATGGGGGTGGCACAAGAAGGTATGGAGGTGCAGGAAGAAGCAGCCTAGTATTTTTAGCATGGTGGCACAAGAGTGTATCCTAGTATTTTTAGCATTCAATTTTGACTTTCGTCAACTAACTCTTTTAAGAATATTATGGTTTTCTTGAAAAACATCAAGAAATTATAAATATAATTAAATAGATGTTAAATAGTAAAATTATTATTAGAATGCAGAGTTATTAGAATCACAAGCATTGAAGATATCTAACGACAATCCAACAGAGTATACTCAGAAAAAAAAAAAAAAAAAAAAAAACTAACACGACGAACATGCAGAGAAGAATGTCCAAGAATTTATCAAAGAAAACCCTTCTCTTTTCTAACCACCACCCGAAAAAGATTCTCATGTTCACGTGAAACTCAAGCGAAGATCTAATGGTGAATGATTCATTTGTTCCTCCTCTGTGAAAGAAAACACTGTATTATTCCTGCAGTCACTTGCATGAACCCTCATATTCTCTGATTCTGATTCACAAAAAGAGTTCAGGGGGAACAGTTGAAGGGTCTCAGTGACTTTCTCAGTCTCAGAAACGTCATATAGCTGAGTAAAATCTGCTAAAAGAAACATATCAGATAACATATTAGACCAATATGTTTGGTGTTTGAAAGAAGATTGTGGTGATACAAAATGAATCTGATATGGTACTTACTTTGTGTGAAAAAATTAATGGAGATAGAGTTTTCACTACGAGTCACATCCCTATCAACCTTGCGACGCTTTTGTCTTTCCCTGGCCTTATGGTTCTGAAACCAATAGAACACATTTTTGCTCTCAATCTTACCATAAAAACTGAGCTGATTAGAGATCTTTTGAATCTGATCAATGCTTGGGTTTCGAAGTCCAGAACTGAACAGTTGAGTCAGAACCTTAGCCTGCTCAGTTGTGGGATTCCAACGCCCACACTTGGTACCACTACCACTACCTCTATTACAACCAACATTTTCACCTCTGAAACAAAAATCTGACATGCCCTCTTCCATAGAATTTCACTATCAGAAGCCACTCAATGATTATGTGCCTCTGAACCTTAGCTCTGGGCTTCTGAACCATAAAGATCTCAGTCCGTGTACATTTATAATGCCATGACTCAATAATCTAGTACCAAAATCTTTTACCTTTTCCACTTTGTTTTTTGTATTTGCTTTTGGGGATTACAGATCAACCACTATGTTTTATAATTCATCTTCTGTCTTATTGAATTTAGGAAATATGAGACTAATGAACACTGAACAACATGTGTAGTTTGATTTAGCCTAGTTTTTTGTGCTAATAAAGAAGTAGAAAAGAGAAAGACATGCGCAAAAGCAGTCACTATTCAACGTTTTGGTCTGAGGCCGAAAACATGTACGTATTGATTAAACTATATATGTAGTTTATGCTATGGAAACATATTTAAATGTTTTCCACTTCTCCTGCTATTCTTCTTAGATACAATACTGCTATTCTCCTGTAATTTTCAATGCTTTATGTTTCACCAATTATACTTATGAGATTAATCTAATTCCATGAAGAAGTGTGAGTTGAGCCAAAATTTGTTTTTAAAAGAAGTGGTTGTCTTCTAAAGTTTGTAAAGAACGGTCTAAAGTAGTTTTATATGTAAGTATGAAGGAGAGACAAAGGGAAGTGAAAGTCAAAGTTGCATATTGTTTCATCTCTTTTGGACTATTGTGATCAGAGTAAAGACTGACATAGAAACGAGTTAGGTTGACTAGTTTTCATGGAAAACTTCTTTTTAAGATGTGAAAACATATACTAGTGACAACGAACCCACCCAATTGATTGATTTTAGAGGAACAATTCAAGACCTACAAAAAGGAGAGTAACTTGGCTTTTCTTATGTCACTTTCTCTTGTCTTTAACATTTGTCTTTCGAACAGGGACTCAAAGTAGAGTGTGATGAAATAGTAGTAATAGTATGATACAATACTATTATTTGGTAGTGAAGAAAGGAGAGAGGATCATTTCCTACAATTCTCGAGGATCATTTGTCTGTTCATAGTTGGCAATAAGGGGTTTGGGTACTCTAACTTGTAGGACTTTTGGACTGAAGTTGTTATCCCAACTTCAAATTCTAGGCATCTAGTTATTTGTCATACACAAAAATACCTCATCGAGCAGCTAAGAATTCTTTAAGAAGGTTAAGTGTTTCAAGTGCTTCGTTCCAATATAATTAAATCTCATTAATTTTAAGTATAATTCTATATTTCAATTATTTGGATTAAAAAAAGTGATAAAAAAAAAAATTACACAAAAAGTAATTGACCAGTTTCTTTGTCAAATAAGTCATCATTATAGTACTTCATGCTAAGAAAATGGTTAGTAATATTGTAGGTGTCTTTGCAAAATTTCATGAAGAAAATGTCACAAGATTTTGAAACAACATGGAAATATATGAAATTTCTGATTTGTTTAATTCAGTTATCTAAGGGTTCGAGGAAGGTAACACAACTTGAAATCAACTGAATCAATCAAAAATCAAACGCGATCGCAAATAACATAATTCTTTTAATTTTGAATTAAACACGAATATTATTTACCAATTTGAACAATCACGATAGATATTTATATTTGATCTCTTCTACCAAAAAAACATCCACTTTATTGATAAACTATAATTTTAGCTATTTTTATATAAAGAACTTTTTTTACTCTGTCTTTTCTAATTGTCAAAGATCCCCCAAAAAATAGAACAATAATACTTATATACACTCCATGGATGATCAAATTTCTTGCATTCATTAAGCTAATTCTTAGTTTTACTTGAGTAATAATAAAGATTGCATAATTATATGAAATTTTTATCTTTAAGAAAAAATGTTTTGCTCTAGATCAAATATTATATTTAGAAAAATTGTATCTATACTTTTGATTATTCACGAGATATTTGTCTAACTATTTGTGACTTTCCCAGTTAAATTAGAATTTTAGTTTGAATTTTTTCATTTTATTAAATAATAACTTGAAACTCCAAATATGATTAAAAAGATAATAAATATAATATCAATAGTATTTTATTCGTTTTTTAAATTTATTAAGATAATGAAATTGAAGTGTAAAATAATTTTATAAAAACGGTTTAGTAAAAAAAATAATTATTCTATTTATATACTTTATAATCAATTTAAAATCTACAATACACCATCTCAAATTAAAGAGATCAAACATAAAAATTGAGGGAAAATCGATAATTGATAGTATAATAGACTAAAATTTCAATTAGAATATACTTTTAACTGTTTTAATACGATATTAAAATAATAAAATTTAACTCTAACTCTTCCAACAAAACCACATGTATAAGGTGATATTTACTCTAATTATATACTATTAATTAATCTTATTTCTAACTTATATGGGATTTTCAACAAAGTTTTGTAAAAAAATTGCTCTAGTTTTCATACTTTACCAATTTTATATTCCATCTGTGTCAAAAGACAACAAGTGACTAAAAGTCCTCCATTGTATTTTGCTTGATTGTAGCCGCTGAGTGAAATAGTGTTAGTTTGGTAAACCAAAGATTAATATAATGTGTTGATGAGGACTATTATCACAATTATGTAAAAGTGCATGCATCAAATAGATAAATTAGTTAGCATGAGGAATAAATTAATTTTGAAGTAAACTTCATGGACAAAAAATATATAACCAAAAACAAATAGTTTTTATGTTAAATTGAAAATAAATTAAAAAACTTTTCAAATCAAAACTGTCTTTATTTCTAAAATGAAGGATCATATAGACCACCAATATTAATTTCAATTATTAAATTGGTTGATTTATAAATATTTGATCAAATTACTGACACATTGTGACTAATCTATTGTGTATCGTGGAAGTCTAAGGGCAGGGTTTAGAATAAGAATTAGTAGAGTGCAGTGAGAATGTTTGACGTCTTTCTGTATCAGCCTGCGTCTTTTATACTTTCTTGTCCCCACTTTCTCTCAATGTTTTTCTACAAAATTTTGATTTGGTGGAGATAGAGACTTTTCGCATTTTTTATAGGAATAAAAATAGGAGTGAGGGAGACACTAGTTAACATTTGATCGAAAATCAAGCATTTCAAAATGCAGGTAGAATGATTGACTTTGTAACCATTAACAGCTCATTCATTAAAAAAGGATGAAAGGAAAAGAAATGCTAAATTAACATCGCAACCATTGAATGGCAATAATCGCTACATATTGTTCTTATTCAAACTTCAAACATTACATTTTTTAAGCCTGAAAGATTTAAAAAGAATTATTCAAAAACAAATAACAATAAAAATAGTAATAATAGAGAAAATAGACCGACTTGTTCTTTAGCAAAAAAGTTTAATAATACAATATAATACTATATTAGTATCATTTGATAAAGAGTTCTAGAAAAAATCTACATTCTTCAGAAAAAAAAAATCTAATAGAAAACCAAAAACGAAAATAAATTTCAAGATTAACTTCTAAAAGAAAAATATCATTTTGTAAAGCTTTATCCAATCGTCAGAAGAAACAAATAGGCAATGGAGGGAAGGCATTCGCTCATATTACATTAAAATTAACAAGGGGAAGCTACAACGGCATACCTTGCTAATATCCAAGTGAACTAAATAAACTATGCAAAGAGGACCCAAAATATTAAAAAAAATATAAAGCAAAGTAAAACTGGAGTATAAAACGCTAACATTCCACGTTTCTGGAAATTTGACATAATAATGACAACAAAACTATCAGGAAAATTTGTCTTCCACGACAAAGAGGCGAAAGAATCACAGAATCTGGGCAGCTGTGTTCAGTTTTTCGGCCAAGCTAAGCTGCGTTCTTGTGATGCTAGATAAATATAGCAAAAGCAAGTGATCCTGAAATGGATGAAACACCCGTGTCAGCACAACAACAATATGAAAGACAAGTTCACAAGCCAATAAAATAATAATTGTTCAATCAATCACGTTACAAAATTTTCATCAAAACTGAAGTATGAAATCCTAAGCTATCATTCACCAGTAAAGCATCAAAATATTACCTGCAAGCTATCATTCACAAGCTTATCAAAAACTCGTGGAGACACTTTAGGAAGGGAACCTACAGCATCGGATATAAATCTCCCAATTTTGTTGTCTGGCACAACTCGCCCTTCCTGTGATGAAAAACTAATTAATACGATCTTATAGGACATGAGGAGAGATTAAAGATGTCAATATCATACCACAACATCGTCAACATATTTGTAGATATCATCAATCAAGACTAGTAGATGTTGCATTGATGCTTCCATCCCTTCTAAATCTGAAGGAATTTTGTCAACTGCAGTTGCCTTAAGCATATCAACTGCCATTACCAGAATAAACATAAAATCAGCTATAAACATTTCAGGGTCATTATTATAGAAAGATAATTTCAACGTTAGTTAAAAGATGCAATTGAAAAGACATCGCCATAGCACAGTGGAGAATATAGATCAGAAAATTCCATCATAAAGATAAAATTTCAAGGACCTTTCTTTTTATACTATGAATATAAACATATGAACAGCTTAAATAACTATGAACTTTCATCCAAGTGAACGTCCAACCAGATGACAATTAAAAAGGGACATTAAAGCACCCACAATCCATACACTAAAAAGCTGAACCAGAGAAAACAGTTTGGAATAGGAGGATAGGGAATCCTTAGTTGAAGACTCAATGAAGTACCACAAAATTTCATTCAATGAAACTAGAGGTTTTCAGATTAAAGGAGGATAACTTTATATTAAAGAATGACTTTAGACTTAGAAGGTATGTCATGAAAAATTACTTCATCAAGAACTAAAGAAAGAAGATCAAGAAAGTCAGTGAGCACGTGTTTAGACTACATCCTTTTGGCACAATGCAATGCATGACTTATTACATAATTATCAATTAAATAATTTCAAAATACTCCATATCAAGCAATATTCTAGAATACAACTCACAGAAAACAAGTTACTGATGAAGAGAAGAAAATTAAAACATTTGTTTCAAGTGCATCCATGGAAGTAAGCACATACTCTTTATTAAGTATATTAAATAAGAGACAAGAGTAAATAGTGAGAGAGAGAGAGAGAGAAGAATGGGAAAAGGAAAGAGAGAGGTGATTGAAAATACAGGCCCAAGAATTACTTACATCCAATTCGCTCTGCTTCAACCATACGAAGATCTAATGGGATTTCCTGAAACTGTGCAGCAATTTGCCGTTCTCCAAGAGATAAATTGTTGGACACGTATGCTTTGATGGTACCCCCTCCATTTGTAAACCCAGTATCAACAGTCAAATGAATAGGATTTTGTACTTCTCGAGAATAAAACTCGTGGATTAATGCACTACCACCAGTTACTCCAAGACCAGTAGAATACCTGAATAAATAGCCAAAGTTAGCATTGCTTTCTTTCTCCAAGAAAATAAATAAATAAAACAGGATTCAGTCTATTTATACCCATCACCGAAGCTCCCCCCTGAAAAACATTTATTTTTTCCAATAGGATCCAACAAAACCAACTTTATTTATAAGTCAAATATTGCAGATGCCTCCACCAAAAGTAAACGTCATTTAACCTAGGCCATATGGATTTCAAAGTACTCTTGACCACCACTTCATTGAGAATACTATCATGATAATAAAAAAAATTACGTTTTACAAAAAAATGGAATTACCATCCAACTATGATTTCTTTTGGATTCACTTTTTGGTGGGATATTAACATGTTGTGGTGGTACTCTATATCCAAAGCAACCTGTAGATTAAACAAGTTAAAATATCAGAACAATTTTTAGTAAGAGCGGAAGCTGAAATTTAAGAAGAAATAGAATCTGCAACCAGAAGAGAGACGGTTAAAAAGCCAACTGCAAAAGTTCAATAATAGAGTCAAAGGTAAATTTTAACAATGCAACTCTTTTATAGGCTTTAAATACTAGTGTCAACTATACAGGTATCGAATATAATTTTAACGTAATATTAAAAATTAAAACCTTTCTCTCTTTTTAAGAAATCCATGCAGTACGCTCAATATAATTGACTCAGAATTACTAATCTCAACTTCCATGACAATGATAAAAATAAATTGCCTCAACAGGACATAAATTAAACAAATACATCTTCTCCTATAAGAGGCCCTAAGCCAGATTTCACCTGGCTGTAGGATAAGGCTGTCATTATTTGTCTAGGCTTAAACTGACTTTAAATTAAGAAATGGGCATCCCTCTTCCTTCCTTCCAGTTTGAGTTTCAGAATGAGAACAAAACAATTAAAAAATGTGAGAATAGTAACCTCAAATACTCGGTCATTATATAACTTAGTATATGAGCCTTAAACTATGTTTGAATATCAATTAAAGAATAAATTGGAAGAGAACAGAGAGGAGTTACAAATTGCTAGTATGCAACAATTAACCAGAACAGAGAGCATGGTAATCAAAACCAAATGACTAATAAAAGCTCGGGTCCTTATTGGATAAAATTCTCTCACCTGTAGGAGAAAAAAATAAGAAAGAAAAACGCATAATGTTTCTTTCTATCATAACTCCCTGGGTTAACATTTTGTTGGCATAGGCTAATTCATAAAAGTTTTCTTATTTGACTTCTCCAAAGGTTTATTTTAATTTGTAATAAGGCAGGTTTACCTTACACCTTTCTTTTTTTTCCTCTCCTAAAAGTACTTACTGAGAAGTTTATCCACACAATGCGTGAATAATCAAGAAACAGCAATGAAAGAACATGTCGCACATGGTCTATCCAATGCGAGAAATATATTGGAGCATACACAAACCTAAATGCAAATCCAAATCAAAAACATAAACTAAACTAGATAAATAAATAAAACTACAAAATATAAATGTAACATCCAATTTCTCAGATCCAGATGCGGAACTAAATTCCAAATGTATAGAAGGCAACATAACATAAGCAGCTACCAAAGTTTTACCCTAATTATCGATGATAATATAAATAATGATAAAAAAAAGTAAAGGACCTGCTCAATAGACTCGTTGTGAGGAACAGCATAGGAATTGCGAATGTCGACGGTTCCATCGGGAAGGACGGATCCGAGAAGGGTTCCGATGACACGGTCTGCTTGGTCAGGACGCCGAACGTAGCAATCGCAGATGTTGAAGATAACGAGAGGGTGAACCTTCGCCGAGATGCTTTGCGAAGAAGAAGATGATGAAGAGAATTGCAACACTGTGCGATCGCTCGACGCCATGTTCGGAGATTCGATTCTGCACCGTCACTACTCACAGCACCGAACAAGGCGTGCAAACACAGCACAACACAAGCACCCTAATCTGGAAGTAGGGTTTTACAAATGGGCTCCTCAATATTCAGGTTTTGGTCAACAGGCTGGTCAGCAATCACAATTCTCTTTTTTCTGATGTAAGCTTTACTTCAAAAAAAAACCCATAAGGCCCAATAATAAAAGGTTCAGTTTTAGGCTACGTTTTTTTTATAAATAAAATATTACTTAAATAAAACGAATAAAAAATAAATTGGCTCATTAATTGGATCTAGTTCATCTAAATATGTAAAATTAATTATAAGAAAATATATACAATTTTGTTTGAAGAAAAAGAAATAATACGTATTTTTTGTCAAAAACTTTCATATAATTCTATAATTAACAAAGATAAACAATACTTTTTTATTGCATCTGACTTACATCAATTAAATAATTAAAAATTATATATATATAACTACACCCACTATAAACAAATCATTATTAAAAATAAGAATAAAATACTTAGTAGTATGTTAACTAAATTAGATATTATTTTAGAAATTATAAGAATTATTGATATTTAAAATAATTTTTATTATTAATAAAAATTTATAAACTAGAAATAAATTATATATTTATTTTTTATAAGAATATATACTCTTTAAGAAAACTATAGTTTTTTTTCAAATGTATTTTTATTTTATTTAAAATAATCAATAATCCAAGATAAAAAAAAACGAGAGAAAACAAACTTACTCTATATAAAGTTTTGATATATTAAAAATACCTATTAAGCATTTTAAATATTTTTAAACAAATTAGGTTAAAAATAAATTGTGGAAAAAATTAAAAATATTATACTATTTTTTAAATATTGTTAAAATTAAAAAAAAAATGTTGTATTTAAACTATGAATTTTATAGTAAAAATAATTAATATTTTAAATAAAATGATAATTTAAAAGCTAATTAAATATAAATTTAAAAATTATATAGCATAAAATAAAAATTTATAAAGAAAAAAAATAATTTTAAATTTATTACATAAATATTTGTATTTAAAAAAATAATCATGATTCAAAGAAAAATTTAACTGCCATCGTCGGAGGATGACGTGACTTCAATACAAAAATAGATTAGGTTGATTAAGTTTTTTAAAAAAAGTCATCAACTATAATTATAACTTTATAATTTCTAAATTCAAAATCGTCTCGTAACGACTTCTTTATTTATGTAATCTTATGGACTTGTGTAATTTTATGATCAAATTACATTATTCTTATCATTTTCCCTATCACTTTCAAAAGTATTTTTTACAAAGATAATTTCTATGTTTTTTTTAATTAAAGATAAACAAATCAACTAAATATATAAATTTCATCTCATCAAACTCATAAGATTAAAGGTCAAATCCTGCCTAATTTCCTTTAACTTGTAACTTTGTGTTAATCCTTCGCCCCTATTATTTATTTGTATCTTGTTTTTAGCAGATGCTATTAGGAAAAGGCCCGTGATACTTTAACACCGTAAAACACATCTATTTAACAATTGATAAATTAATATTTTAATTATATTTATCTTATTTTGTTAATTTAAATATTATTATAAAGAATTGTTAAATGAAAGTAAGTTACTTAACAAATCTTTCCTTTGGAAAATCATGACTTCTGGTTCGTGAAGAAGCATTTTTAGTTTTAAATGTGCTAACAACTCAAATAGCAACATGGGAATGATGATATATCTTTGGCAATCAATCTTTAATTACACGTGGTGTGGTTTATGAATTAAGGGTGGTGTGAGTTAGGCATCACCACCCACCCACCTTAATAATGCAACAATATTAGTAGTGTGCATAATTGAATGTAATTTGAGCATATACCCAATGAAAGATGCCAAACGCAGAGGGACAAAACACTCTCAAGAAAAAGAGGCACAACAATGAGCCCAGAAAAAGAGGACGTTGTTTTTTATTTCACAAGCAATTACAGCACACATCGCTCATGGTCATCTTCCAACTTAAATAACAGATAACAATATAAAATTAGACCATAAACTTTGCTTCGTTTGGTTCTTTTACCCACTCATCACAATCTTCATCCCTTAGCTGGATTTGAAGGGAATGGCTCTGATCACGACTTGGTGGTAAAGAGCCGCAAGAGCTGCTCCAACGAAGGGTCCAACCCAGAAAATCCACTGTGCAACAAAAATAAATGCAAAAGGTTATATACAATACTGCATTACCTCATTAACTTGGTTCCTGAAAATTCTAAAATTTGATAAAACTGTATTTAAAAATTTACAGAGAAAGATAACATACGTGATCATCCCAGCCAAGGTCTTTGTTGAAGATGATGGCAGCACCGAGACTTCGAGCAGGGTTGATACCAGTGCCAGTGATTGGGATGGTGGCCAAGTGCACCAAGAACACAGCGAACCCAATGGGCAAGGGTGCCAAAATCTGATCATTTCATCGATATTATTATTAACACATTTATATATGTATTTATCTAAAAATAAAATTCATGCATAATAACATGAGGGTACATACAGGAACGTGTGAGTCTCTAGCGCTACGCTTGGCATCAGTGGCTGAGAAAACGGTGTAGACAAGAACGAAGGTGCCAACAATCTCAGCCCCGAGTCCATCGCCTTTTGTGTAACCAGGGGCAACGAAGTTGGCCCCACCGTTGTGTTTGCCGAAGAATGTTTTTCCCTCGAAACCTTTGACCACACCAGCACCAACGATAGCACCCAGAACCTGCATCACTATGTAGAACACTGCCCTAGTCAACGACAATTTCCTCGCCAAGAAGAGTCCGAATGTCACAGCCGGGTTAATGTGTCCCCCTGCATCACGCACCAACACAAACCATTAGTATAATTATAACAGCATAACAGCATATGAAAGAAAGAGAGGAAGTGTTTTGACCTGAGATTCCAGCGGTGCAGTAAACGAGAGCAAAGATCATGCCACCGAAGGACCAAGCAATGCCTTGAATGCCAACGGTTGCGCACTTGGAATCGGACCTATTGACACCCATGACGGTTAAGATGGTTATGTAGAGGAAAAGAAAAGTGGCTACAAACTCCGCTATTCCGGCTCGGTAGAATGACCAAGAAGTGAGTTCGGAGGGGTCGAACAGTGGAGCCGATGGAGGCTCTTTGTAGTCCTTTCCATCGTCTTGGATCTGCGCCGCAGTGCCAATGGGTTGCCTCTCCGAGAATTTGTTCGCTCCCAGTGAAACATCTTGCTCCTTTCCCTCCATTTTTGCTCACTCTATCCCTCACACACTGGTGATGATGATGATGAAGATGATGATGATGATGGTTGTGTTGAGGGGATTATTTATATATGCGAAGAGTGTTAGAATGGATTAGAAAAGAAAATTAGAAATTGAGGGTGAGTGGGGGGTGGCTGGTGGGGCCTAATGATGTTGTGATTTCTTATCTTTTTGGCCGTCCAATCATTCTGATTCATGAATTGGTATGAAGGGGACTTCGTTGGAAGACTATGATCGGAGAAACAGACAATGGTACTGTCCTTGCTGGCACGCCTCTAACCACGGAGACCATGGCCCACTGTGCCATTTTTCCATTCAGTTGCACATGCTCATATAAATATGCACAAGAGATGGAATTCGATTTCGCCATGTTTTAATTCCACTGTCAAATTCAAATGCACTCACCGTCATTCTACTCAAATTGTCGTTTTCAATTTTCATAGCCTATTGTCACAACATTTTACACCTTCAAGAATCATAAGCCTACCGTTTTTACCAAATTACACCTACCCTCAACAACACTAGGACAAGATTAACCCATAATCAAAACTACGACACTAAACGTAGGATTAACAAGATTAATCAATGGTTAAACACTAGATGATACACTCTTAATCATGATTTAATTTGATCCAATAATAATGAACTCATGTTAATCATTTTATACTAATAGTACTGAGTGTTGAACACTGAAATTTTATTTGAACGTCGGAGTGCCTTTTACAGGTACCATTCGAACTCGGAATTCAAGAAAACAAGGAGTAAAGAAGCAAGATGAGTATAAGGAGACAGTTCGAGTAAAGGGAAAAAAGATAGACCAACCAACCGAGAAAAAGACAATCATTCTCTTAATTTCAACTTAGTCGAAGAATAATTGATTTACATTTCTCCCAACAACCGTTCTCTTAAATATATTTAGATTAATTTGTTGTAATGTTAGACTATAATATTGTTGCCTTACTATATTTAGCTTATCAGTTGTTGTTTTAAATTTTTTTTGTTCTTATTCCTTTCGAAAAACTAGTCAGTATATAAATTTACTTCCTAACATATTTCTCCACGTTGTTAATATTAAATAGCCAAAGCCACCTTTATATATAGAACCAATCATACTTTTAAAAATATATCGAGGATTAGATAAACCTGGTTTTCTATCCGTTATGATCGATTTTCTTCTTTTTGAATTCGAAAATCAATTAATTAGAATATGGTTGGCCTATGGCTGTCCAGCAATTAACTTATCTCACGTCTGCTACATAATGTTTATTCTCAATTAGAATAATTGATCCAACTCTGCACTATTTTGTTTCATATGATAGAACGAAACCGTGAATAACTAAGCCATATACTTCTTATGCCTATATCAGGAACGTGTTCTTTTATATTGAAGCACGAGGTAAAATCAAATCCATAATTAAAGAAAATAGATATATAATAAAAATTACGTAATTTTGTTGAGTAAAAATTGAAAGAAAACTATGTTATGATGTCAACAAAATGAATATATGCCGATAAAGATTAAAATGGTTTAGATAAGTGTTGTAGTGTTTTACAACTAAAAGGAATATTGTATTTTTGTTTCATAGAAAAAGAAAGAAATTTAAACCATGCACTTAACATATTATAATGGTTAATAACTACTTTCATTATAGTTATTCGTAGACATGCAAAGTTGTTATCACATAAAACAAATTAAATATTTTTATACCTTTTTTTTAATAATGCTACCTAACATGCGTTAATTTAGTTCCATGTCTGGTTCCAATGACTTGTCAGGGATGGCATTAATAAAAACAAATTATTTGTGATCACTTTGCCTTGTAAAACCATTTTTTAGTAAGCTTAGAGTTTTTCTTCATCATTGTGATCTGGCAATGCCACTCATGTCCTGTTCAAATCATAGTCCTCGACCCTTCTTGCTTCTTTTAATCTCTGTTTTTGTGATGTTAAATAAAGAAAGAGTTAACTATGTTATATATATTTTTTCAACAAATTTAGATTATACGTTTTTTTTTATTTTTTTAAATATTTACAGCAGTTCTCTTCGCAATATAATTCAACGGATTTTTTTAATTAAACTATTAATGGAGATTGATAGATAATGTATAAAAATTATCATGATAACATTTTTAAATAATAATAAAAATTTAGTGAAGAAATAAAAGAATTATAGTGTGTAATATTGTCCTTTACTCATAAAAAAAATTGATAAAGAAAAAACTTTGGTTATTCGCTTTTTGCTTTCAGAATTATGTATTATTTTAAGAATAAGAATTTGTCTCTTTCAATTCATAACAACGTATGCCTCAATAATTGAATAAATGAATATATATATATATATATATATATATATATATATATATATATATATATATATATAAAAAAAAATATTTATT
>Ga0123342_1000519_pt1 | contig 61255 bp, 17 predicted proteins | sample Turbeawhitnodule_FD_89960 | JGI IMG/M metagenome (GOLD analysis project Ga0123342, IMG submission 89960) | Root nodule microbial communities of legume samples collected from Mexico - Turtle bean Mexico white nodule | ecosystem: Host-associated > Plants > Roots > Nodule | place: Mexico: Nepantla... | reverse complement strand
TATAATAATAAATATTATTTTCATAAATTTTAATATATTTAATAATTTTATTTCAATTTAACACAAAAATATTTTCTATTATATTTTTTAATTTTTTATTATAAAATATAAGTAATTATGAATATTATATATTAAAAAAATTAATTAATTCAAACATACACACAAAAAGAATCATAATTAATTATTTAAATATTTTTTAATAACAAGGACAAATTTGTAAACTTACAATAAACAATCCTCACAAATCCATTCTACCATCCCTCAATCCAAACAACCTCACATATCCTCACCATCCTCTCTAATCTTCACAAATTCACTCTCTCCCCTCCTCATAAATCTCCTCCTCAATCCAAATATAGCCTTAGTTTGTGTGATAATATATATCGTGTTACTTTGTCTTTCTACACCAACATGGATATCAATGTTGATTGTGAGTTAAAATTAGTCACATATTCAAACATGAATTATATATGAAGTAACATTGTTCTAACTTTATGAACTCTAATTATTTAACTTATCTAGCACTATTAGAATATGTAGCAAATGACATCTTCCTCTTCTCAGGACATGCAGTCTCCCTAAAGATCTTACACACCTCTTTGAACCATTAATATGCTACATCTTGATTTGAGTTCCTATTGAATTTAGGAGGATTATGTCTCCTAAATTTAGTCAAAATCAAATACTATAATTATTAGGTCACTTTTGTTGCCTTTATTATCATTTTAGTATAGTCTCTAGCTAATGCATATACCTAATGTGATAGGACACGGTGACACTTTGCTGTTATAAAGCAATCGTCATCATCTTTATAACTCTGACCACCTAACACACGTCTAATGAAGGGTGAGAAAGGTAAGAGGTTTAGGTGTCATCCTTTACACATATGCAAAAGATAAGTTAGAAATTAATTAAAAAAACTACAAACTTAATTCCTTAAACAATGAAAACTTATAGAAATAAACCAACAAGTAAAATCACCATTATTGCACAACAAAGTATAGCTTGAGGATGCAACCGAATCTAATATCATAAGTCTAACAATCCTATTATTTTAATATAAATAAAATAAACAACACACATATGTTTAGTAAGATAAGTAGATGTGCCCATACATATAAACTTACAAAACATTACATAATCATATTTTTGTAAAACTCTCAAATAACAAAATCTTGGGAAAATATACTTTCATCCTAGACACTAAATAGTTTCGTACTTATACTATCATATGCTCCCATTTCAAAAACAAGATTATAGTAGTAACATAACAATCATACATAAAGGAATAGCATAAACTAAGCAACATTGTTGAAAAAGAAGTCTTTAGCGATGATTCTTAGCTCCTTTTAACAATCATTTTATAACCATCGTTGATCAAGTCATCTTAAAAACAAATGTTTTCAATGATGGTTGAAATAGTCATCATATGTTCGACTGTACCGAAAGTTATGTGTAAAATTATTATTGTATATACACCTATGACAATGATTCTCATTAACAACCATCGTTCTTGGTGGATATGCGACAACAATTCTCATTAATAATCGTTGTCGTAGGTGGAATGAAGGTTCATTAATAATTGTTGTTGTACCCTTAACCAAAATCAACAATATCACATAAAAACATAAATAAACAATATATAACTCAATAAAAAAACAATGTTGTAAATATTATAACTTGATTAAAAAACACACTGCTATATTATATTTTGTAATATATATCATCTCTCAATTCTATATCAAATGCAATTTCTCAATTTGACTTACATAAGATATCACCAACCAAAATTATTAATCCACATAATAATCCAAAGAAAAAAAAAGAATAACTTATGATACTTTTCTAACATTCACCAATTTTTGACATTTCTTTTTAAACCCAAGTCAAAAGTAAATTAAACTTACCAAAATCCATCCCAAAGTGAACTCTCAATCTAATGTACCCTTAAGTCAAAATATAGATCTATAACAATTTAAACATTTTTCATATTTGTTTATAAATTTATAGTAATATGTTTCAAAGTCAAACAATTTAACAAAATACTCATTTTATTCTACATCAATCATAAACAATGTTCTCATCCAAACAAATTTTCAAATTTCAACTTATAACTTAAGTTTAAATTTAGATTAGAGTTAACATCTTTTAACTTGATCTGTTGTGCAGGTCAAGGATTAGGATTTGGAGAAAAGAAAGAAGCAAAAATCCTAAGAAAATCCTTGATCACTTCAACATGTCAACCCTAGTCAATAATTACTATCAAATTCGACTAAAACTAAAATGCTCTTGTATATTAAAAAAAAAAACAAGTTGTAACATATACTATTTAAAGGAAGAATAGGAGGTTGAATGAAGGAGGAAGATGGTCACTAAGGCAAAGTTTCCAATTGGTGCTTTATACTCTTGTAGGTAGATAGCATACCAATTCACAAGAAAGGAAGAAGGAAACTTGAGTTCATGGAGATGGAGAGAATGAAGGAGAAGAAGGTTGACTTTGGATGTAATGAAACTGGTTTCTCTATTTTCTATTTGTAACCCCCTTTCTAAATTCACCTATTTTTCTTGAGTATTAAAAGGTCCAAGAAGTAAAGCCCAAACTTATTTGTACTTTCTACACCAAAAGTAAATTATTATTCTCATCATTCTAACTTAAATATAACTGACACCTTCATGAAAATTTACAATTAATCCACACATATAAAATAGACACTTAAAATACATGATTAATTAAATTAAAACTTAACCATACTACATCTTTAAAGGTCACTTTTAAATTATTTCAAACACTTAATTTATTACATAAAAATAAGTCCTTACTATCAATTTATTAAATATATAAGAAAGATGAATGATATTGATTGAGAACAAAAGGATTATATATTTAAAAAAAATGTCATTATTATTTTACTAAAAAACTAAGGAAGGTGTGTGTGTTTTAAAACTAGATGAGATATAACTAATATTTACTATAATACCAGGAATGATAAGAGTAATCTTCCTTTAAAATTATGTTATTTATTAATAAATCATAAATATATAAAAAAAAAGAAAAAAGAAGTAACATAATATAAGGAACTATTTTTATAAATTTGTAGAACAAATAGTAGTTGAAAGTATTTTTTTTTTCTTAATAGTTCAAAAATAGATTAAAAAAATACATTATTATAACATAAGTAACGACTAAGCAGAATTTTATACAGAATTTATATTTTGATTTTACATTTTTTAATAAAAAATAAATATTATAATAATATTTACTTCTAAATTATAAAAGAGGCAGTATTTGAATGTCCGTCACTACTTAAAAAATAAAAAATAAAAGTGTATTTTATTAGTATATTGATCATAAATTGAATAAAATGTAGTTAATTTCAATTTGAACTTTATTTTTTTTCCTTTTATTTTATATTGCTATTATAAGGATTTGGTTTTTGTTATGATTATATAAGTGTTTATTTAAAGTGGAAATTAAAGTAGTATTGTTTATATTTCATATTATTTATTTTATGTGCAATGTGTGAGTAGTAGAGATACAAAAAGATACTTGAACTGTCTTTAGGTTGTATTTTTTTAAGAAGTAATATTAGTTATAGAATAAGCAAGGTGCTGGTGAAAAAAACATAGAAAGTAAAAAAGGTGCAAAGAGTGCAAACTTGATTTATAGAATAAACTTCTTTGTTTTTTTTTAAGATATTCCAAGTTCAAACTATTTAAGAATTTAATAGTTGTAAGAGAATTCACCATTTTCTTTCATTTTTATCATTTCTTTTTAATAGATAAATCATAACTTATCTTTAATGGATAAACCATGGCTTAATGTTGAGACTCGGATGACTTAAGTTTAAGCTTGATTCTAGATAGTTGATGATTAGGATGATAATGAAGATGGAATCTAATAGGTCAATTTGCTAGTTCATCACAAATTTTGTGAGATTCATTGATATTTTTAGCCAACTCTAGTTTATCTCTTCGCCACTAATTTGGTAAGTGAGATACAGGATAATCTTTTTCTATTACATTATTTGAATTATATAAATATACAATAGTTTAATAGTTTGTAACTTAAATCATTAGTAATCATAAATGTAGTTCAATCTTATAAATGTAGTTCCAATTATTACAATGGATTAATTTAAAATTAATGTAAAAGTAATAATCCTTTTTAACTTATCCAAATACGAACATTAACTATTCAATTAAAGACGTAGAAGATATTTACTTGATTAAGTGCGTTTTCATAATTGATTAAGTGTGAATTAAATAAAAAATTAAAAAATTAAAAATTGATAAGCTAGCTAAACATGGTGAGTCAACTGATTTTCAAGATTGATTATAAAGCACATTCGTATGCAATCTTTATTATTCTTATCATATACAAATTAATTTGGGTTTCTTTTATGCAAAACAAAATTGAAAACAAAATACGAAAAGATAAATAACAATTCATATATATTTAAGAACCAAACAATTCATCTTATCATATTACTTTAAACATTTATATTAAAATTTAAACATTTAACCAATTCAATTAAACTATTAATAGAAATCAAATCAAAATATTATTCAATTTAATTTGTATATAATTATCAAATCAAGATTCAATTGATTTCTAATTTTGTTTCTACAGTCAAAAATGCAAAAATCAATATCATAAAACACAAATATGAAATTGGAGAGAAGAAGGAAAAACTTAGAACGTTAATATAAGATCATGAGTCTGACCCGATGGTTGGTAATTTATAGATGGTTTTCGACCTGTGTATCTAACGTTATGAAGGAGCACAAGTAAAGGGATCTCAATTAATTAGCCTTAATCAGTCCATTAAGATAGAATCATGACTAAAGACGGAGAAGTTACAATTCAGTTTATATATACCAGATTATACTCTACAAAAGTTATTATCTAACACACAACACAGGGAGTACTTCCAATTCATATTTTATACATACTCATTATATGTTATGTTCTTACTTACTTGAGCGCATCGGAGTATCTTCTACCGGTGGAGCCACCTCGGAGTTTAACTGACTTCAACTACATGCTATAATTAAGAGACATACTCTTTGCTAGAATAGTTAATGATTTGGTGCAAAAATCAATTTGGATTGCGTGATTTTGATTTCGTGAATTGATCCTGAAAAATTAGTTCTTCGTATATAAATTAGTAACAAAAGACACAAATAAGAGAAGAAAAGGATTGAACATTCAAAATTTGAGAGAAAAAAAGATGAAGATACAATTTTTGAAACTAAAAAACTAAAAAAATTATTTTTGTTTATATGTTTAGATCAAATTTAGGTTATATATATATTCTCATTAAATATGGTTTAAATGTGGTATTTAATTATGTCCACAGTACAATCGCAACAAAAAATTTAAAAATAAAGAAAAATTAAATCGGTATAGATTCGTATACAAAATTCAACAAATTTAATTTAAATATCAAACAATAATAGAAAATAACTTAAGAATATAAATATAAACAAAATGTTCATTTTAAAACTCCAAAAATTTAAAATCCAATGCATAGAATCAACTAAAAATAATATTTACTGACAAAAGTTACGGTCAAAACAATAAGCAAAGATAATATTAACTGAAAATGCCAAAAATTAAATCAATGTATATTAAACTTAATTTATTATTACTAGAAAGAAAATTATTTAAAAATTAAAAATAAAGCATATTAAAAATATTTCAATGTATAATAAAATTATAAATGTGTGAAAAAAATCATAATATCAATATTAATAGTTTAAATTAGATTATATTGTAAATAATCAAAACTTAAGTAAATTAATATTTCAGTTATGTGTATAAATGTTTTTCTAACATAAGTTTTTAAACTCTAATTTTTAAAGAAGATTAAAAAAATCCATTAATTCTTGTTCATCTGACCTTTTATGAGTATTTTGGTTTTGTAAGTTTATTTTATGTAAGCTTTTTGTCATATAGATCAAAGTCGAAACCTATAAACTAAATCAAAATTGACGTGTATAAGGTAAATATAACTATTTAGAATTTTATAATTCCAGACTTGATTTTATTTTTATATATTTAAATTAATTAGTTCTAGCCCATTTATATCCTTATTAATTATATATTTGCATCTTTAAGCTATTACTAAAGTATTTATACTTGTGCTTATTTTGTATGCAATTTTTTATTTTAGAATGTTCAAATAGATAATTTATGATGATAGTTTCTAAAGAATATTGAGTTAATAATCATCTTTATAGATATTAAAACCATGAAACTGTGCTGGATTGTTATCAAACAAAGAAATATATCACAAAACAAAAAGGATATTTAAAAAATGGCACGAATTTTTTTAAGAACAAATTAATTAAAAATATTCAATTCATGCACGTGTGTTGTATCATTACTGTCAAAAGAGGTTCTAACACGTTTTATTAATTATCTCCTTTCAATGTTTTTTTTCACAAATTATTCAATGCATCTGATCCGCAAATATTTGATATCATTATTCAAATGCTGTTCTGACATAATATCAAATCAAGTATTGCATTTGGGAAATCATTCAACTTAATATATAAAAATGAAAATCAAGACGTAGAAGTTACTCAAGTTGTGGTGCCTAGTGTTTCTCAACTATTTGTGTTATTATTATTTCTCTTAAACAAAGTAATAAAATAGTTCACAAACAAATAGTTCATTTAAATTTATTAATTTTAAATAATATTTTATTCAATATATACTATTTCTAAATGTACCAAATGAAATGTTTAATTTTTCTCAAACGGGAATATATTATTTATAAGAAAAATAAATAAAATCATTTATCCAAAAAAAACCAATCACGTCATGTGTATAGTGACATTTTGGAACCTGCTTGAAATATTCACGTTCCCAGTGAATTAGTGGGTAAGTGTTGTCAAAATTTATTTTAAGTTAAATTGATTTTGGTAGACTCTATCAAGATGGATTGTAACTAGATTGAGAATTAACTTTGCATATCATTCTCAAATAGATGGACAGTTTGAGAGAACGATCCAGTTTTTAGAAGATTTGTTGAAGATATGTGTATTAAATCATCTAGAAAGTTGTGATGAGATGTTGTCTTTGGTAAAGTTCACTTATAATAATAGTTATCATATCAGTATTGGTTCGGCCAGAGTTACTTCAACTGGTCACTGAGAAGGTGAAGCATATATAAGACAAAATGAAAGCTTCTCAGAGTAGGCAGAAGTCATATGCAGATCAAAGGAAGAAGCCTTTGGAGTTTACAGTTGGAGACCATGTGTTACCGAGAGTATCACCTACCAAGGGTGTAGGACGAGCTATCAGGAAGAAGTTATCCTTGAAGTTTGTTGGACCTTATCAGATCCTAAACCTGCATAATGTCTTTTGTGTGTTTCGGCCAAGGAAGTATTCCAAGAACCTAGTCACATATTGGAAATGCATAATGTGCAAATCAAGGATAACATGTTTTTTTTTAAAGTAAAATTAGTTAAGATTGAAGATCGTCAGAGTACACAGCTCAGAGGCAAGACCATCAATATGATGAAGGTAGTACGAGTTGATAGGTTTGGTGATTCATCTTGGGAAATAGAAGAAACCATGAGAGAAACCTATCCCTATCTCTTTATCGCAAGTCAATTTTCGAGGATGAAAATTTTTATTGTTTGAGAGAATGTAAGTATCGAGAAAAAATAGTTTTAGAGTAGAAGTAGTATAATTAAAATGACACTTGAATATTTTATTATTAAATTTAAAAGAGCATATAAATAGAAATTTAGTTATTCAGGTTTCATTTTAAAAAGAATCATCATCTCTCTAAAACTCAATTTTCTTTTTCTCTGCCTTCTCTCTAAGATTTTGACATCCTCACTCATCAGTTTGACGATCGCAGTACGTCATTAGACTCCTGACAACGAAGTCTACAAGACTGCCCAATCAGAATATCTGATAGAGTAAGTTCATTTTTTTTGTTTCCTTTTTTCCTTTCCTTTCCCTTCTCTATAAGATTCTGACCTCCTCACCTATCAGTTTGACAATCGGAGTCTGCCATTGGACTCCTGGCAGTGAACTTTATGAGATTGCCCGATCAAAATCTCAAATAGAGTAAATTCATTCTTGACTCCTTTTCCTTTGAGTTAGTTTTGATATGGTTAGGTTTGTCTTTAGTTTAAGCTTGCATGTGATGCTTTTATCTTCAGAAATAGTCTCTTTTTAGCTTAAAGTTCTAGTGGTATAGTTAGATTTTGATCAGGACTCTATGGTGCAGGTTAGGCTACCCTTGAGCTTTTGATAGTTTGGAGCTTTTATGGAGCATTTGCTCAAGTTCAGTAAGGGAAGCTAGTCTTATTCTTTTCAATAGAACCTAGGTTAGAAGATCTGGATATGGGGGTGACCTGGTCACCAGTTCCAATTTTTGCTTGCAGGATTGTCTCTTTTGAAGAGTAAAGTAATATATTCACTAAAATGGTTGATTTTGAATATTTTATATTGATTTTAAGGTGAATAAGTTGTTGAAAGTGTTTGTGTTTGAGAATTGAAAGTCTTTGAATGATAATATAAATGAGTTGAATTGTTTTTTAATATTTTGTTGAATTACTTAAACGAGATGTTTGATGAGAAGTGGTTGTTTGATTTTAGATGAAGATTGATTTATAGAGCATATATTTGGAACTTAGTTATGTGTTTAAGTGAATTTTGAGATATATTTGGTTTGGTTGGAAAGTTTAAAATATGATGTGATTTAATGGTGCATTGATGTGTTAAATGATGTGTGTAATGAGTTGAAAGTGTGATCAAAACATAGTATTTTCAGGAAAGGAAATATCGTGTTGAGATTGTTATTAGGGTGTATTGATTTGTGAATGTCTTGTGAATGAGATCCTGACTCTACTGATATAATGGAATCACATAGATGAAATTATTCAGTTGGTGAGAGTCGAAAGAGGTTCATTTGGCTGAGTTTGAGGTTGGAAAGAACTTATTAGAGCAGATCAAATGGATTTACCCTATCATATGAGATGATGAGATATTGAGATTGATTATGCGCATGACTGTGTAGATTCACAATGAGTAGTATGACAAATGCATGTCTCTAGATGCTAATTTCAATACACGATTCTTCTGGAAGTAGAGTCGAGTGTCTGAGTATGTGAGTTAGTAGAAATCTGACAGGAATAATGTGGATGATAAATGTGATATATGATTTTGTTCAAATTATGAGAATTTGATGAATTATGTGTGTTTTTAAAAATCAAATTTATATTAGAATTCTAAAAAATAACTAGCTTACCCTGTGTTTTGTTTTGTGTTTGTTTTCTTTAAATTTGTGATGATCGTGTTAATTACACAGGAGCAGATTAAGTTGTAGGTGATAAAACTCTTCAGAACAAGTTAGAGGAACAAATGTTTTATTTTGAATGTTTTATTTGTAGACTTTTGTGTATTTATTAGATCCTGTGAAGATGAATATCTTTTTGAGATACAAATATGAGAAAGTAGTATATGTTTATATGTTAATTAGATATTGCATGCATAATATATTAGTAAATATGGGTAAAAATAGGGATGTTACAGAAAGTATTTAGAAAAAATAAATTTTAGAGAGATGATTTTTTAATAATAATAATAAAAAAGTAATATCTATATTTTATTTATGGACTTTTATTTATTTAAAATTATATTTATTAAATATGAATTCTTGCGTAAACAATAACGGATATACCTATTATTACTATCACATTCTTAGAAAAAAATAAGTTCAAATTTGGTTAAAATCACATAGTTTAGCAAATGTTGGATTTTGAATGAGATGATGAATTTATGTAATTCATTTGCTATAATGGTGGTGCATATTAGCCCATAGAGGATCAACTTGTGCATTTAATGCTCAACAAGATATTTTTGCAAAGAATATGTAGACCTTTGAATTTAACATCTTATAGTTTTACATAGTTCTATGGTGTATATGGTTAGATAAAAGTAGAAGATATTTTCTTCCATTACGAATATACTTTGACATTAAACTAGTTTGGTTAGTTTAATCTTACTCTAAGTTATATTCTAAATTTATATTCACTAATCTTACAGGATGTGGTTGAATTAATACTTTATTAATTTTATTATCAACAAATTAACAGAAGTTCAAAGTAATAACTAAAAGAGTATACTAAAAATATAAAAAAAAATTATTTATTTCAAGTATTGGATCCAAATACATAACAATATTGGTAAAGATTTAAAATTATATTTTGGAATTTTAATTATTTTTAAAAGATAAAAGATAAGTTTAAGTCCTTTAAACCACGACTTCAATTAATATGTGTTTCTAATATGCAAGTTTTACGATCTTATTCTTTACAAAACTTTCTCAGTATATCCTTTAAAATATAAAAAAAATTATTGGATATGAGAATTTATTGTTAAATAATAAAAAATATTGTATATTTAATTACTGAGTGATTCTTTATTTTATAATCCATCACAAGAAAATAAGAAATTAATGGTTATCACTAAAAACATATTTATAACATCTTCACTTTAAAAATTATTAAATAAAGTTTTAATTTAAATTTTGTCACATTATTTTTAATACATTATTGTAATTTTAATTTTAATGTAAATTTTTATAAAATCTGTATATTTATTAATGTTTTATTTAGTTGTTAACAGAAATATATCTCTCTAATATTTACTTAAGTTCAGGTAGAAAAGTTTTATAAAATCCAAATTTTCATTTTATTAGTCAGTTCAAAATAATTAGAAAATTCAATTAGTGCTGCAGATTTCTTAAAAATATTAATTTATTAATATCTTTGATTTTACATTAATTATTTTTTCTTTCCATTATATAAAAATACGCTTCAAATAATTATAACATGGAACTGAAAATATATTAACCATATTTAAAATATTGTTTGAGAATATATTATTTCCATCATTTTTATGTTATTTATTAATCTATTTTAATTGCTATTTTTATGTACCCCTCCTAACACGATTTTCATTAACATTTGTTGGATTTTACTATTGTTTTCAACATTAAATAACAAATATGAAAATTAATAAATTCCTTAAAAATATTAACGATATTTAAAACAATATAGGGCATTTGCATTTTATTGTGAAAGTAAAGGAAAATAAAAAATGATAATTTGTATAAAAAGACATTATTTAATTAATAGTAGCAAAAAAGAATTAAGCCAACCAATAAAAATAATGATTAATAAGAAGATAGAGTGAGTGAGAGGAAAAATTTAGGGTGAAAAACAGTATGAAAAGAAGAATTATAAAAACAAGAAAAAGAAAGCGACAAGGACAAAGGAAGACCCCACACGAAGACCCCAAAAACAAAGAGAAAAATTAAAAAGAAAACAAACTAAAGGGAAGAAAAGTGAGGAGCGGCGCGTGTGCTTCACTCCCCAATCATAAGCAACGTGGGAGTTGGGTTCCCGGAAAGCTGTTTCCCACGCGCAGACTCCCGCGCGTGAAAAAGCGTCGCCCTTTTTCTGTCATTCATCTGAGAGTGGAGTAGCCGTACGTGTATCTGCTCCACTCTCATTCGCTTTGCTATTTCGGTCTCATTCACTTCTTCACTCACACACTCCTTCACTCACTCACTCACTCTCTCACAACACAAACCTCTTTTCCCTTTCATTATCATAAGCCACCCTCTTCTCCGATCGCATGGACACTCGCCGGAAACTCAAATCCCGGCCACTCTCCGGCTAAATGCTCCCTTCCCCCGAGTCCCGGAGCGACGACGACGACGATGACGCAGAATACGTGATCCTGATCAACCCTTCCATTCCAGAGACTACTGTTTCCGTTACAATCTCATCCGCACTCTTTCGCAATGGCGGCGACAAACGCCGGCACGTCGGTGGAGTCGGCCTCCGCCGACGAAGCGGCGGCGAAGACGGCGCAGAAACGCTACGAGGGGCTTCTGATGGTTCGAAACAAAGCGATAAAGGGTAAAGGCGCATGGTACTGGACACACCTGGAACCCTTGCTGGTTCACAACACCGAAACGGGACTCCCCAAAGCGGTGAAACTCCGTTGCTCCCTCTGCGACGCTGCTTTCTCAGCCTCCAACCCTTCACGCACAGCCTCCGAGCACCTCAAGCGCGGCACCTGCCCCAATTTCAACTCCGCCGCCAAACCCATTTCCTCTATCTTCCCCGTTGTCGTTCCTTCTTCTTCGCCCTCATCCGCTTCTCCCTTTTCGGTTCAGCACAACCACCGCAAGCGAACAACGACTTCGCCTTCTGCTTCGGGTTCGGGTTCGGGTTCCCTCTACCACGCGCCATCACGGTTCGGGTCGGGTTTGGTTCCGCAGCAGCCGCATTTGGTGCTGTCGGGTGGGAAAGAAGATTTGGGGGCTTTGGCCATGTTGGAGGATAGCGTGAAGAAGCTGAAGAGTCCCAAAACTTCTCCTGGGCCCGCTTTGAGTAAGGCCCAAATCGATAGCGCGATTGAGTTTTTGAGCGATTGGGTATACGAGTCCTGTGGCTCCGTGTCTTTCGCGAGTTTGGAGCACCCGAAGTTCCGAGCTTTTCTGTCACAGGTTGGTTTGCCGGCGGTGTTTCCTCAGGAGTTGACGGGGGCGAGATTGGAGGCGAGGTTCGAGGAGGCTAAGGTTGAGTCGGAGGCGAGGATCAGGGATGCGATGTTCTTTCAGATTGCGTCTGACGGGTGGAAGTGGAATGAGAATGTGAATGAGAATGGGAAGAGTTACGATTCTGGATTGGTGAATTTGAGCGTGAATCTTCCGAATGGGACCAGCTTGTACAGAAGGGCGTTGTTTGTTACTGCCTCTGCGCCTTCCAAGTATGCGGAGGAGGTTCTGTGGGAGACAATCACTGGCATTTGTGGGAATCTCGTGCAACAGTGTGCTGGGATTGTTGCTGACAGGTTCAAGGCCAAGGCCTTGAAAAACTTAGAGAATCAGAATCATTGGATGGTTAATCTCACTTGTCAGTATCAGGGTTTCAACAGTTTGGTAAAGGACTTCGCCAAGGAGCTCCCCTTATTCAGGGCTGTGGTTCACAATTGTCTCAAGCTCGCCAATTTGTTCAATTACACCTCTCAGGTGAGGAACAGCTTTCACAAGTACCAGCTGCAGGAGTACGGCCACACCTGGCTGCTGCGGGTGCCCCTGCACGAGTTTGAGTTGGGGCCTGTGTATGCTATGATGGAGGACACCTTGAGCTCGGTTCGGGCCTTGCAGTTGGTCCTGCTGGATGAGCCTTTCAAGATGGTGGCCATTGAGGACCAGGGCGCCAGGGAGGTTGGGGACATGATTCGGGATGTGGGGTTCTGGAAGGACTTGGAAGCCGTTCATGGTTTAGTAAAATTGGTGAAGGACATGGCTCAGGAAATTGAGGCAGAGAGGCCTCTGGTTGGGCAATGCCTTCCCCTTTGGGATGATTTAAGGGCAAAAGTGAAGGATTGGTGCTCCAAGTTCCACATTGCAGAAGGGGTGGTGGAGAAGCTGGTTGAGAGAAGGTTCAAGAAGAATTATCACCCTGCTTGGGCTGCTGCTTACATTCTTGACCCGCTTTACTTGGTGAGGGACACCAGTGGCAAGTACCTTCCACCGTTTAAGTACTTGACGCCGGAACAGGAGAAGGATGTTGATAAGCTCATAACTAGGCTTGTTGCAAGAGACGAAGCACATATTGCTCTGATGGAGCTCATGAAGTGGAGGACGGAAGGGCTTGATCCGGTATATGCTCAAGCTGTTCAGATGAAGGAGAGGGATCCAGTCACTGGAAAGATGAGGATTGTCAATCCACAGAGTAGCAGGCTTGTGTGGGAAACTTATTTGACTGAATTCAAGTCCTTGGGGAAAGTTGCAGTGAGGCTAATATTCCTTCATGCAACCTCATGTGGCTTCAAATGCAATTGGTCCTTGTGGAGATGGGTTTGTGCTCGTGGCCATCACTCCAGGACTGCACTCAACAAGGTGCAGAAGTTGATATTTATTGCAGCTCATTCCAAACTTGAGAGAAGGGATTTTTCCAGTGATCAAGAGAAGGACGCAGAGCTGTTCACCTTGGCAAATGGTGAGGATGATGTGTTAAACGAAGTTCTTGTTGATACATCCTCAGTGTAACATTTTTTATTTGCCCATCTTCTTTTCTTTTTTGGGTTAATTACTCAGTTAGGAATTTTAATTTTTTAGGATTTATTGAATTCTTTCCACTACCCTTTTCTTCCATCTTTCTTTTTCACACCCTCTGCGTTTTGAACACTCACTGAAGGACTTTGAGCTACTCTCCTTCTTTTACCCTGCCATGATCGTCAAGCTTTTAAATATAGGAAAGCGGGAAAGATTGTAACGCCCGAACTGGAAGGATGTTGTAGAAATTTTATTCCTCTTGTAGTTTGAGATAAATAATATTTGTTAAGGGGAAATTTTTATCGATTCTCCTTTGATTTTAAGATCGTTTTTCCACTCAAACTTTCTCACAATATTTGTAAATTAAGAAGCATGCTTGCATGCATGCATGCATGTTGAAGGACTTAATCGTGAAAACATTGTTCTTCTGTTTTGCTTCTTTCTTTCGCTAAAAGCCGTGATCGGTGCCTATGAATGCATATTTAGTTTTAGTCTGTGTAGTCTTTGGCGTTAGAAATCGTCTTGATGGGATGTGTGGCTTATTTATCTTATGTTTACGTAGAATCTTCAAAGGTGTCCACTGCATTTGTAAAATCTGGAAAGGTGCTTCGCTTTCAAGCACTCCTACATTGAAGTCTGTTCATTCCAAAGGCAAACAGCTTTCTGTCCCTAAGTCAAAGTTGAGTGTGAATCATCCTAATCTCGTCTTGAACTCATATAAGCCATGTGATGGAACTTTATGGTCACTAAATGAGTCACCATGTTGATTCCTTAATCATCTTGATGTCCAGATTTTTTGTCAGCAGAATATAAAGAAGCTAGGTACTAAGATCCTTCCACGTTTGTTATCAAAAGCTGTTGTCCGTCACAAAATAACTTAACTTTCGGCTGGAAAAAGTCTTCTCACAAACTCAGTTCACAGGGAATCTCATACAAGGATACTAACAATCTTTATGGGTAGCTAAAAAGAAATCAAAACTGTGCCGTTTCCTCCTGCGATTTTTCTTAAATCAAATCATTGTTGCCATTCAATAAAGGAGCATTCAGTGTGAAGTTATTAAGTAGCAAAACGTAAAGGATTCTGCTCTACTTTGACGTATGGTTAAGCCACTGATTTATGTTGTGATTATATAAACAATTTCATGGATGTAGCTTAGGGGAACCATATCCTGTTTAGGTGTTGAAAACAGTGGCGAGAGAGGCATGAAATTGTTGGTTGGTGGTGTCACTTATTGGAGCATTATCAAGAGGAGTTAACCAAAAGTATCCGATAATGGAATTGACTTGAAATCTTTTTAGCACTAAGGAGTCCTTACCAGTCAAGCGTCAAACGCATTGTTCTCAAACTCGGGAGAAAAAGGTTTGGTTCCAAGTGGCAGACCTACCTGAATCTATCCAATCTCCTTCTTCTGCTCTCAACTATGAACCCACCTTCAAGCAAATTAACCAAAAATTATTACGTGTTCATGAAGCAGCAATTAATGCATGCTTTTTTTTAAAGTTTTATACTCGTCCACGTAGATTTTAAGCACTCATAACTTCAAATTAACGGTGGAAGATCTTCTCGAAACATTTACCTCTTGCTTTTCCGAGATTATTTTATAAAATTTATCATTTCTCAAACAAAGTGGTGAATTCTTTTCCCAAGCATTGCTTGTTAAACTTTACATATCAAATCATTATTTTTGTGCTTTGGCTAACTTCTTCTTTAAACATTCCAAAGGTTGTTGTGAGGTTCATGCAGAGCCATTGGATGATGAATCCCATGACCATGATTTTGTGAGAAAGGTTCTGAGAAGACCTACAAGAGAAGAGTGTCGGCATGAAGCAGCACAGAAGATGCTGAGGAGCATTCTTCAACAACGAGAATTAACAAAGTTCCTTCCTTTTGGTTTTCTCTTCTCTTTTCTCTTTCAAACACTTATCTCCACTTTACATGCGGTTTGTGGGGTTGAAAGAAAATTTATTAAATTGAATTGTCTGCTAAAGTTCCATTTCTTAAAGTTTTAAACCACTTTCAAGAACTGTTTGTTGAAGGAGATCGAAGGTGCTCGTAACAGTTTCATTGCAAAGTAAAAGGGAAGATGTTGTTGTTATCGCATGTATCAAAATCAAAGAACTGCGTCACAGATGAATGCTCGATACTATTTTGAAAAAACAACATAGCATCATAGAAAAGATAAGTCCAAGTTAACTTATATTATAGCAGTTATATCTGTATCAACCGGTGGATTCCAGCACGATCAAGTGAAATACGTAGATTACTTTTTTTCTCGACTTACAGCACAAACGAAATTTTGATTCGACATATAAGAGACTTGAAGATTTGATATCATTTATTTCTCTTCTCTTCTTACCTCCTTTAGGTTTGAAAAATAGGTTACATTAAATTCAATACTGCAACCAAAGTAGTTAAGCAAGCTTTATATGCTTTTTTTATTTATTTATAATATTAAGTGATTATTTTCTTAAAATTAATTTAAAATAAACGTGCAAACAAAAATGTTCAATGGAAAACGAGCTCAAACTCAATTCAATGTTTGGTTAGTGGGGCTAAATATACAAATCATCTTTCATAAAATTAGTTTATATGTCGAAACACACTACTTTGTATTCAAATTCATTATCAGAACAGTTTTGTAACTACAAACCTGAGTACTATCACTTGTATAAAAACAACTAAGCATGCATGCACTTAATTTCAAATTAAGGGAGTTAATACAAATTTTCAGGGTTTTGTTCCTATACACTGCATTTTTGGCAATTAATTCTCGCATTAGGTTCGCATAAGTGCCTTAAAACAAGAAAAAACATTGATATTTTGTAATAATTCGATGATGTGCTTTGTATGTCTTCCTTTTGGGTAAAAAACAAAGGCTAATTGATAGTGTACTTATTATGCTCATATGTGGCAATTATGCTGCCATTGATAATGGCTGGGATGGACCCTCTTTTCTTTTTGGGAGAGTGGATTTAAGTTTTCGATCATTTTCCCTCATGAGCAAAGCAGTTACTCATTATGGAAAAGCTGCCACTACTCTATATCACTCTTATTTTCACTGAAAAATTCTTTATATACACTATATACACTTCTACCCCCAAGATAAAAAAATCTTCACGTATTATATATAAAGAAATAAATCAGAACAGAAACCTGACAGACCCTCTATTCCATGAGACTATGATCTAATGTCATTATAGTCATAATATACAACATCGGAACTGTTCGAAACACGAATCTCTCTTTTGGTTGATGGTTTTCACATTCACACACCCACCACTGCAAACAGTAAAAAGGTGAAAGGATTAACCTAAGTGGGGGAGTCTTTAACTTTAGGCGAATATTGTAACAGTTCTGTCATTCAAACATTAAAAAAAATGTGAACTTGACGTATGAATATGATACTATATATGGTATTTTCATTTATATAATATATTTAAAAAATATATAGCCGAAAATAAATAAAAAATAGTTATATTTGTGTAATGTACTTTAAACATTTGGGTGAATGAAGAGAGTAGAAAAGTAGGTGTAGAATGAAGAAAATGGAGCATTGTATTATCTTAATCATGTCTGGTGTGTACCGGTCCCTGGTTGGGTCTTCTAATTACTCATTTAGTGGACAGACAGAAATCATTGTCGGCAAAGCCTTACCAAAGCTAAAAGTTCATTCTCTCACTTTTGGTTGTCTCTTTCTTTCACTCTCTCTCTCTCAAGAGGTTGAGCTTTTTCACCAGTATGGTATGCAGTGCACCTCTCTACAAAATTTGTGGTTTCAAGGGAAAGGAAAGTAAATATAATGATTAGTATTGGACGACACTCTCTTTATACGAGAATCTTCTCCTGTTCCAATGCTCTAATTATGCAACCTTTTTTAATCTTTGCTTCCCCATTTATTAATTATTATTGTTGGTTTTACTTAATAGCTGACTTTATTTGTATGTCCTTTTCCTCTCGGAAGAGCATTGATGCTTGACAGAAAGGAGAATGCCGTTGTGACTTGTGCTTCAAGATGGGTACCCACACGAGCTACTACCAGTACTACCCATCCATCCACTCCTGACATCTCTTAGTTTTAATCTTCCTAATCATTCCATTGCAGCCTTTGTTTCGTTATTTTTCACAAAATTTAATGACATCCCAACCTTCAAACCATGTCTCACCCCTTTTACCATTTCTTTCTCTTCTGCTACTGCAAATTATATGCCTCCTTCTAATTCCTCACTTTCATCCAACTTTTAATACTTGCAAAACTGCCCAAATTAAGCAACCACCCCATGCCTTTTCCTTTTACTTAACATGGCAACAACTGCATGAAAATGGTGGTCACGGAGCAACCACCATCTTAATATGTCCACTTTGTATAAATAATCAACAATTCTCCAAGACTTTAATTTGGTAGTTTCATGTGGTTGATTAATTCTGCATGCAATTAAGACTGTAATTAAGGTTTCAACTTTGTGTTAAAGTTAGCCACCTCAGACTAAAATGGATGAGAGAGAAAGACTTTAGCTGTTACTACTACCAGTTGTTAAGTAAGCTTCCTATGTGTAGATTGATTTAAGACGGTGGCTTCCTCTCTTGTGAGGGTTTTATTAATTTATAAACTTAGTCTTCACCCCGGAGAAATCAAGAAAGACATAAAAGGAAAAGGTGCTTTACTAAATATTATTGATCATTGACTAGATACAAGAATGAATAGTAAACAAAATTTAAATCGAACCACTCACACTTTTAAAGTTCCACGTCTTGATTAAGTTGCATGTCCCTATATATGAATTGAAAATGCTTCTTCTCTCTTCATGACCAAAACAGTGCATGAAGGTATGGACCACCCTAGAATTTTTACCCTTCAATACCTTCTTTCCGTTCTTAGTCAAAACTGGACATATATTTATAACCTGAATTGAAAATGCTTGCTCTTTGTAGAGAAAGATACCATTTGAACTACTTGACTACTTTGTTCACTGTTGTTTCACATGGAAGTATGGTACATAGTTTTATAGTACCTTTGGCTGAGAAATTTCTCTCTCTCATAACCACGACTCCAAAAAGTCTTCGCTCTTTTATGTATTTTCGACCAGCCCCATGGCTCAACTTGGTTTTCCTTATACGTGTTTGCTTTGATTTATATATATTATATATTTGTACATTTGTATATTTGTATATTGTCTGTGGTCCTTCCCCTTTACGCTCATGTACATATATATAACACTACATTATTGTACTATTGCTCCCTCCACAGTGACTAGTCAGAATTAATTATTGTTCCTTTTAACCAATTCTAGCTAAAATTTCCAGGCTCACAGCAGCAACTAGCAAGCATGAATATTTTCCTACTCAGAATGAGATGAGAAGTATAGCGAAAACCAAATGACAGTTCCTTCAACAGATTGGATTTAAGTCGTGAAAGAAACACTTGACCTTTTTTTCTTCTGTTCCTTTTTCTGTATCTCTTTCGTGAAAGTAACCCCTGTTATGTTTCCTTCTGTATCTTCTTCTTTTGCAGTTCCCATTCATATTTATAATTAATTGTAATTCAACAATTTTATTTGTATAAATTTTTATATAAAAAAGAAGAGAGGCAAGAGGAAATTATAAAAATAACTCTGAAATGACTGATGTAACCAAAAAGTAAAAAAAAATATTATAAAAGGGAAGAAACTGGTATAAATATAATTATAATAGTTATTTATTTTCTGTATTGAAGTGTATTTTATTTGGAGGGGGGTGTTTAAGTAAAACCATTCATGTGTGGGAAAGTGCTTATGACTCACTTTTACGGCTTTTTAAATCCTTCACAGACCTAATTATATGGCGTACATTTCAGCCTGGCCCTCAAAATTTATTCTGACCAGTTCTTTCTTCTTTTTCTAAGACAAGCTTTTTTGTTCTTAACATCACTTCAATCAACTTAATTCAAATTAATTTTAGCATTATGACAAGAAAACCTCTCTCACGTGCTGAGATTTGTAAACAAAAGCAAGTTAATCAGCATAAAGATTCCAATAAAAATACCTTCTCACTCCCAACTATAATCGAGATCAACAATGCAAGACATATCCAATTAATTAATTGGATGAGCTATGTGTCATAATCACTCAAACTGTATTAAACAAGTGCTGAAAATATTTTTAATGGCAACTTTATGTAGGTTGTCACAGGTTCTAATACATGAAACTAAAGTAGTAAATTAACCCGTGGTGGTACAAAAGTTGAACCCAGAGTTTCAATTTTTGAATGTTATTATTATATATTATAGTAGTATAATTTGCTAGAACTGTGTAATTCTGCAACGTGGAGACCTAGAACTAGATGCAGCATCATGGTTGGTGATGGATATGTTCTGTGAAGTGACTAATGTGGCCTTGATAGAATTGAGAATCCAATGCAAACTGTAGTTTGGGTTTGAGAAGCAGACCTTTTATAGGAATGAAGTTGCTTTTTTGTTGCCTGTTTGTTCCTGTACAAAATCTCTAAACGAGATATGGTGGGTACGAGTATGGCAGTTGATTGGGTAGCTTAGTGATAAAGAAAATTTTGGTTGGATTAGTTATCCACTTTCACATGATATGATGGCTAAGCACCTCTTTTAATTTTTGCTCAAATTACAAGTCACCTCGCACACAAATTATTTGGTACAAGAAGGGGTTCATTATTTTTTGAGTGGAGGAGGTTTTGGGTATTTGGTAGCACTAGCAACTCATGTCAAGTAGGTTTTTGTGTCTGCCATAGTTTTTGTGTGGCTTAGTCTTGGTGAATAGAAGCATACGTTGGACTTCACCAGCTCATCATTTATGCTTCGATGCTTCTTCATACTCTTATACTTTTGGGACCAACAGGATTTCCAACCAGATACTCTTGCATCAGAGTATGTCCACATATGTATGCTCGTGGAATGGAATTATATTCAGATAAGTTCCAACTCATTCCACAAAATCACTTATTTATCATTCTAACTGTTACAAATTTTAATTCATAGAAAAAATACCTGATATTAAAATGATTCATCTAAATGAGAGAAAGTCCCAATTAATTAAAAACAAAAAAGAAATTCCGACCTGCCGGATTCGAACCAGCGACCTAAGGATCACTTTGAGTTATAACCCACTACAGTCCTCCGCTCTACCAACTGAGCTAAGGTCGGACGATGTTCTTCAGTTTCGTTTTCTATATTAAGATTACTAACATAGAAAGACCCATATACCAGGGTGCACAATTTGGAGAACTTTGTTGTTTTCTCTCCTTTAAGACAATTTATGAAAATACTTACTTTAGTGATTCTAGTCAATAGTCTTTCGATTTTTGGTCCACAGATATGACATAAATTATTATGTTACAAGCAAAATATTCATTCACTAAAATACATTAGAGGTTTGTATTGTGATGAAAAGATAAGAAAAAATTAGCTTATAAACCATCTAAATTGAATTTATGTAAGTCATTACAAAAATAATATCCATACAAATGAAACCATTATGCCTAAATAAATTAAAATATTCATATTGAAATTAAAATAGTATCCAAACACATCACATTTTAATAATGAAACTAAATGTTGAGATATACGAATTACCTAAAGTTTCTAGTAAATCTAGATAGTGCTTAATTTCAATAAATCTTGTAATTTTCATTGTAATTTTCACTTTGTTTCCACACAGACAAACTTTTTATGGTTCAAATGTTAAGGAATCTGTGAATTATATCAAGGATTATATGTATATCTAAAATCAAGCAATCAAATATTGTGTGAATTGAATTTGATTTTGTTTTAAAAAAAATATGAATTAAATAGAGCATTTAGTTCATGTAAAAAAATATAGATATTTTTTTAATCGAGTTTATGTTCTATTTTTTTTATCTTACGCATCTTTCCTATATTTTACGTTTTTTTTTCTCATATTTTGTATCTAGTATTCATTTTAACCCATTCAAAATCAATCTTCAATATGTATATGTATGCAACTTTAATACAAAAAAATAAATAATGAGATTGTTATATTTAATGTTTATTTTTCGTTAAGATTTTTTTCCAATCGTTTTTATCTTATCCGTAAAGTTTTAACTAATCAGATCCGACCTATGCCACCACACAACCCCAGCCTCAAGTCCAAATCTTAGATGCTAACTAATCAAACTCAACCTATGACACCACATAACCTTTAGACTAAGACTCAAGTCTTATAGGCTAACTAATTAGAACCAACCTATGACACCACACAACCTTCAGCCTCAAGCCCAAAACTTAGATGCTAACTAATCAAATTCGGCCTATGACACCACATAACCTTTAGACTCAGGCTCAAGTCTTATAGGCTAACTAATTAGAACCAACCTATGACACCACACAACCCTCAGCCTCAAACCCAATTTTTAAAGGCTAACTAATCGAAATTGACCTATGCCCCAACCTCAAGCTCAATCCCTAGAAGCTAACTAATCAAAAACGAAAAACATGTGTGTATATGCATTGTGTGTGTGTCTTCGTGTGTGTGTGCATGTGCGTCTGTGTTTGTGTGAGTGCGTGCATGTGTCTGTGTGTTGGAATTTTAAAACTTCTAACAAAATAATATTTATTTATTTATTGTGTTATTCCCTTTTTCAAGTTTCTTCACAACTTTTTTTCCTAAATCTCAGTGCCTTTCATAATGGATAAGATGACTTGTTTAATTCTTAAATTGTATGTGTGTGTTGAAATTTTAAAACTTCCAACAAAATAATATTTATTTATTTATTTATTGTTTTTTTTTTCTAGTTTTTTCACTACTTTCTCCCTATATCTTAGTGATTTTCATAATGGATAAGATGATTTTTTTTAATTCTGAAATTGTATGTGTTATTGAAATTTTAAAACTTCCAAAAAAATAATATTTATTTAATTTTTGTGTTTTTCCCATTTTAAAATTTCCCCCTAAATCATCAGTGGCTTTTATAATGGATAGAATGACTTTTTTTAATTCTGAAGTTGTATCTTTAAATTAAATGATAATTCATGTAGATTTCATTTGTTTATCATTGTTTTTAGTCCATTTAGAACTAGCCATATATATTTGATAATAAGTTAAAGAATAAATTTTGCATCAAAGTTTTCATTCACAACCATTCTTGAGAATTTAAGTATTTCTACAGTTTTTTCGTTCAATATTATGGTCATATACTGTACATGAATTATACAATTCCACAGTAATTAGTGTATCCACTAATGTCTGAATAAAAGACTTATTAATTGCTACTAGCATCAATAATTAAAAAAAAGTTTCTCTTTAAAAATAACAAAACATCAAAATATAATATGTAATTATAATTAGACTTGTCCATTTTAATTAAAAAACACGCAAGGCTATTTAAATACAATAATATAAAAAATTGAGAACAAGTACTGCATAATTAATTTTTACATAAGTATTGTAAGACATAAAACACATGTTACAAATATAAAATATTTTAAACTAATAAATATATATTTATTTTTTTTAAAGTGTTATATCAGCATGCAACATATTAAAACCATTACGTTAATAAAATTTTAACATTATTCAGTTGTGAAATGTGTACTAATTAGAATTACTTATTTTCTATATTATGTATTACTTTTAGTTATATAAATAAAATTGAATAATTTTTCGAGTTTTTAAAATTGTGTGTCGTCTTTTATTTAATTCTTAAAATAATATCTGAAAGAAAAATGAATACCCTAAACTAAAATTAGTATTTCATGCTAGTCCTTGGTATCATTATGTTAACGAAGAAAAATAATTTGTTGACGTGACAGGTTAAGTGTCACCTTATCATCACATAAGTGTCATGTAGGTAGGAACAAGATTGAAATGTAATTTTGAAACTTTAAATTATTATTCATTTTGAAACAGTGTTGATACTGAATTTGAATTCTCATTTGGAGTAAACTTTTAAATGTATGATTATTGAGTATAATGTTTATTTCCATTTGGAAGAATGGTTTTCTAAACACGCTAAATAATCCATAGAGATGCTAGAACTTGTTCTATTCCTCAACTTTAATGTGTCAAGAGTTTTTTACATTGATATTTTCATCACAAATTATCAAGTACATATAAAATTTGTTAAATTTAACAATATCCACTTCAAAAATCATATATCATACTTTTTTAATTCACATAGTAAATTAAACTCTTTGTTTTTATTAATTAAGATATAGTCGAGAACAAATTCCTAAGCAAAATAAATTCATAAAGGTAGCATGTGTTAATCCATTTTTATGTTCATATTCTATTGAAATATACCCTATATCAAATAGCAAAAAACTCAATTTTGGTGATAAGACAATAATGTTAACATGGATTCCAAATCATAACCCTAATTCACCAAAGTGTGGAAAGTTGCATAAACAAAATTTTCTTGATTGAAAATTTTCAAATTACACTATGGTTGGCAAAAGTACAAATTACAATGAAAATAAAAAGATCATAGTGTAATTTGAAGCTTAAACATGGAAAAAGAGCATTGAAATTAAAGTCATAGTTCTCATAGATGATCATACATTCTTCAATTCTCAACTACGTTTTTGAAGAAGTCTTTCCCTTCACAACCTTATCTTCTTCACCACCTTCATCATCAACTTTTGCTCCTTTTTCTCTTCTTCACCTTTGACTCCAAAAGGAAGTTTCTCCACACTTGCCACTATCTTTCTCTTTGTCGAAGGAAGCACTTTCGCCAACGAATTGGATCCGCAAGCTACAACATAGACAATTAACATGCCTTTGTTCCCACAAGGTATAGTGGTTCAAATTCCATTAAAGAGTTTCGAGGCAAGTGATTCAAATTACATTTAAAAGATTTCGAGGACAGAGCCATGTGTACTCTTTGACACTGACACAGTTCAAGAAAATTAAAAACAAAATGAATAGTAATTTACGATTCAAAAAACGTATCAAGTATACAAACTAACTTATTAGTTAATTTTGTCTATACAAAAGATCAATGTAAAAAACAAATCTTACTTTGAATATTTCTTTTAAAATTATTAGAATTCTATATAAATGTTATCTATACTTTAAAAAACCCGAATAATTATCTAATTTATAAATAAACTTATACAAAAAAAGCAATTGTTTTTGAACGGGTTTGAGACCTAGAGAACGATTCCTCATGCCTATATCTTCGGTTGGTCGTTGATGCTCCAAGCTTCCTGCTTCGCCGCCTTCTCTCGGTCGTCTGGCTCATAGGCGGAGGTGGTACCTGCAAAAGACACTCCAACGGTCAAGTCAGTCGAGGTGTTAGCACTCGGGTGTCAGAGTACTGTAGATAATGACGTACATTTCCCCTTGGAATGTGTGTTATTTATATTACCTTAATGGGCTTTCATTGGTGGGTCGTATTAAGAGGTTGATTCATGTTTAGGGTTGCACTAAACAACCTTTAACTATGGATTAACCCTGCTGACTTAGTCAATCATTGGCTCGTCATCAAGGATCGGTCGGTCACATGTCGTCATGTGACATTCTCACCATGGTTAAGTGGTTAACTAGTCCTAATGCTGGTCTGATCGTATCAGTAGAGCAATGTATTCATTATAACCTTTAAGTAGTCCGCACCATAACATATGAAAATTTCAATGTACCCACAAACCATTATAGCACTTGTAATTAAAATCCAAAAATCAATTCCTTAGGCCTTTTAGGACTGAAGATATTCGGCCATTTTCTTATTAATTTACCATACTTCTTGTTTATGGGCTACAAGAACGAATCGCCAAATAATTAAAAATAAGTTGGTAAAAAAATAATTAATTTAGAGGACACAATTCAAAAAAAAAAAATCTTATAAGAATCACAAATTTCTAAAAAGCTTTCTAAGTATTTTAATTTTGTGATTATTAGGAAGCACTTATTCCTGCGCTATTTATAGTCTATACATCATAACTTTTTCCGATCTTAAATTAAAGAAGACAGGGTCGAATATACTTGAGTACATGTATGTTATTAGCTAAAGTGGGAAGCCCTTCCCTTTGTTAGTCAAAATATTATTCTCCGAGTAAGCTTTTTTTTATCTCCATACAAGTAAATCCTTACGTGACTCAATAAATTAAAGATGTGTTCTTTTTATGGAACTCAACTTCCCTGCACCGAAATATTTCTTGAATCACCACCACCCATTTATTCTGAAATAGGTTTTTCAGGATGTTAAAATTACATTCCAAAAAGCCATTCTGTGGAAGGTGACCCAAAAAATACGCGGAGTGAAGAAACAAACACCCTTTTTGGTATGGAATGCAACCAATTCTTGTAAAACGACTATTTAACGAAGGTGTTGCTCCAACGAATAGCATTTACCAGAATTTTGTCAAAAACAAATTGTCTCTAACCAATGAAAAATTCCTAACATATGCACATTTTTTAATAGTCAGTGGCTTGGCTATACCACAGCTCAAATGTCCAAAGAATTTGTTACAGTAAATGAATAAACAATATGGTTACAACACGTAGATCATCTTCCAGTGAGTCTGTGAAGTCATATCTGGAGATCATCTAATGAAGGTTCCTGTGCTGTTAGCATCTTCAATTTCTACAAGAAAGGCGGTATACAAGGGCGGTTATACAAAATTGCAAAATAAGGAACACTCTTGACTTGAAGAAAAAGGTAAACATTTCATTACCGTAATATATTGTGCAGGATCGTCAATACTAGACGAGCCCAGAATAACTTCCCTTCTCAGCTTACCAGTAAGCTTGTGACAAGTCCTAAGCTGATGATTAAACAACGTATCAGACCAGAAAAGCTGAAAGGGAAAAGAGTGAAAACAACTTGTTATCAAAGTATTGTTCAAACCTCAGATCTGGTCGCTCCACCAACAATGAATACAAATATTCGTTGCCCCATCTTCTTGAAATCACTGGATGCATGTCTTAACACCGGATCGCTATAGGCCAACAGGAAAAAAATTAAAATTAAATTGAGCTTTGAAAAGGGTGGGGTTCTAGTATGCAATTCCAACAGATACTCATTAGTCCCCTACAAATTATCTAATAATAGCAAACTCGTATCGAACACAAGTACACAGCTCAAGCTGGGAAGAAAACGGTGGTGGCAAACGGGCTCATATAAATGAAGAGGAAAAAAAACGACTGATTTCATTAGAACTATTTATATTCATGACTTGTAATAAGGAAAAAAGAAAGTAAAACCTTGAATATCCGTCATCATCAGAGCCTCTAGGTTTAGCCCAAGTTGGTGTGCGCCTTGATCTCATCGAATGAGCAGGAGGATGGTGATTTACTGGTCCAGCTAAAGGTGTACCGTGGAAACTTGGACTAGGGTCATTTAGACAAGGATAGTCCTGTTTCGATAATTCATTTTTGCTAACCTTTTCTATGAGTTCCTGAAAAATGTGAACCATTCAGTCACCAAATGAGGCTCTGAAAGCTTTAAAAAGATCATGATAGAGATAACGTTATAAATTTAAAATATCACAGCATGAAAACATGGTGTCCTTCATTTTCTTAATAATACGGTGAGACGAAGACCGTAAGACATAATAGAAAATAACCAATAGCTGACTAAGTGCCCTTTCTATTCAAAACCTAGCTTGTAGAAATATTTAAATAACCGACTACATCTGATCCTTTAGGCCTTAGAAAAAATCATAGGCTCACTTATCATGCCAAAAGTTCATAAATAAATAAATAAGGAAAGAAGATTGTTCAACCTTAGTTTTACATCCCCCCAATAAAAATTTAAAAAATTACATTTTATGTGGGGAAAATTTTCAACTCACTTCGTACCTCTATTATGGGATAAAAACGTGACAACTGCCACGTCTCCTCTTCGCCAGAACGATCTTTCCTTGCTGCACGCTTTTTCTGACAATTTAAAGAAACACTTTTAAGAAATAACTTAACACTGAAAAATAATATAATTTAAACTATAAATTACCTTTACCTTGTGCATATCAAACTTCAGAGCAAAAGAACTCATCGAAGTCTTTTTGGTATCAGGTTCTCCCTCAAGCATTCTCAAATTATTTATTGCAATTGCATCATCATCTGTCAACCTTGCTACCTGAAAAAAAAAGTAAGGTTACAAGGTTATTGCACAATACCATCATTGATGACAGTATTTATTATTTGACTTTAAATGAACAGCAGGAGGCAGTTGACACCAAATCTAAAGAAACTGCACCTTCATCAAATTCAGACCCTTTTCACCCTCAAATTTCTCAGGATAAATGGACGCGAGAATCATTAACAAGCGTAACTTATTTTCACGTGTTGTATCCTGCATAAATATGGTACTCGTAAGAATTTTAATAAATAGAAAACAAGGTTTTATTTCTAATTTCATGACCATTTTTCAACAATAAAAAACTTCCTTATCCCGTCCACTAAGTTAGTACAAGGTACACCCTCTTCATTTGCCATCTTAGAGTTACTTACTTCATTTGTAGTCAGAAATTTGATCACTTCTTTCGTTCCTGCATCTCCAAAAACAAGATCTTGCTCCAGCTGCCCTAGTTCTCGAAGTCCTGACTCCCTAATAATTCTGTTAATTTTTCCTGCAATCTGGACAACAAGCTCATCATTCATACACATGTATGAAAATCATGATGACAGCCCCTTCCACTATTAAAATAAAATAAATTCATTTAACAAATTAAATCTAATAGGGCGTTGAGGGGTGGGGGGTTGTCTTTGCCATAATCTTAATGTGTAGGTGGATACCAAGACCAAGAATGGAAAATGTTACCCAGCATAATATTATGCCTTCATTTATTTGACTGCAAGATAACAACTAAAATTTTGAATAGACATAAACTTTTAAGCAGTACTGTTAAATGTTCACACATCTAGCTCTAGTTTAATTGGGAAACAATTCTAATGCTCGCGAAATAGGAATGAATTATCAAATTGTTAAATCAAGGTTACCTTGTCTTCTATGCTGCTGCTCAAAGATACACGATAGCACAAAGGAAATTATTAACATGGGAGAGGGTTAAATGTTTTTTGTCTATAAAAATTCTTAAATTTTGATCTAGTCCCTAATATCACCCAAATTTTGTCCATTCCATTTAACATTCTCATTCCCTCGACATAAATAAATAAAGGTCATTACTTATGATGTCACTTTCCTTTTCTTTCTTTTTCTTTGTCTAAACAGGGAAATGGTAATAAGGGCAAAAACAAAACTCAAACAAATGCCCAACTAACCTACATGCAACAAAAATATGGTATTACCTAAGTGTAAAATAAAAATTTCAAAAGGGGTATATTAGCACACCTTAGAAAGTCTCTTGCCGAGCTTCCAAGTGAAGATAGCACATTCTTTTTAAAAAGAAAAGCATATAATATAGTAGTAGTCTTTTTTGGAGAGGACATCATTGATTGCATTACAGCAGAACTAACCTCTACATGGAGGGACAGCTTGTCGATTTGCTCACTGTATTGTGGAAGTGCTTGAACCATCTTCTGTAAGTCCCTTGTCGACATTTCACCACTACCTCTAAATGAAATGCAAAGTTGTGTGAAGTTTATGATGACAATAACTAGATAATGCATAAATAGATCAATAACAGATCTAGGCTTAGTTAAATTTTACGAGGGCTAAGCTATTTAATCAAGAAAATTAGTACGCCTCAGGTTATTTTTCAAATCAAGGACTTGACTATTTTACACTACAGTACACAGTATATATTAGCTTTTAGAAGAATCGGTCCTTGATTGGTATCAAATCCTTTATGAGCAAGTGGTCACAGTTTGATCCATCCATCTCTATTCCTTTAAACAGAAAAATTGAATATTAACACAAGGTAAAGTGGGCTGGTATATTCTCCATGCTTTTAGCCCAAAAGAGCTCTTGCAGGAATGGATGTGTCAACTGATATAAAAATATAAGAAAAATGCTATAAATGGTACAGATCTGAATGAAGAAAGGTGAAAATTTGAGTTTTGTTAGTTTCATGTTTACTTTTCAACTTAGCTGTTTCCCCTCTCCAACAATTATTAATTATTAGACATTCATGATAAAGTTTTAAATCGTGCAACTCGGCCATGCAAAAATATATTTTCAGATAATGTTTGGATAAAACTACGTGAGTGACAAAATGATAACAGTAAAAGAAAATAAAGAGGGGTTGAATGTCCAATGGGAAGTTCAAGAAGTGAGGAAGGTAATTCTCTTCAATTCAACCCACATTTTGGACAGCAGCTAAACAAGTTCAAACTGGTCAAATTATACACACTCACACGGTCCAAATATCAATGTGAAATGGTATTCAAATGTCATATTTGTGGTAAATAGAGGTGTGAACTGACTCTAATATTTAAAGGTGATAGATAAACAGAAGCATCAACACTCTGTGTATGTGCCCCAGCATGCACGTACACATACACATACAGAAAAAAAAGAAGAGTTTCTTTCTAACATGACTAGACCATTATGCATAAAAAACAATAAAAAATTCATATTGCCACAAGTCATAAAAAGCTTGGGATAAGAATTACAAAATTACACTATATTTTACACCAGTAATACAATTAGGTGAAAATCAATATCCTTTTAGATCACAATATGTCAATGATGAAAAATTCACACAAAATTAGGACTGACCTTGAACCATGTTGGATTTGTGCAGCTTTGTTCTTTGAAATGAAGCTGGTCATCTTCTCATGCAGTCGTTCACTAGCCTGGCAAGGCCATCAATATCATGTTGCTAATTGGTAAATAGAAGAGATGACGCTAAATAGTAAACAATAAAGCCAACACTACAAAAATCAAATAAAAAAGCAGGACATACATCTGCTATATGTGCATGACGAAGTTCAACCCATATAGGATCATGATCCTCCAAGAGAACCTCTTTTCGCTCAGGTGGACCACCAGTCTTGCTAGGAACCTTAAGAATACAGTAGATTTGCATTCATAACAAGAAAGTGAACATAACAATTTAGAGGGGAAATTGAAATTGTAGAATACCTCGTGAACAAATTTATTTCCCTCCATATTCAACAAATCATGGCACATGGCATCATATGTCCATTCATGTATCAGAGGAGCAATCTACATATCCAGAATAGCATCCCTGTTATAAGCAATATAATAACATTTTTATTGAAATAATACATGTACGTGACTGGAAAACGGAGATAAGAAACCTGATCAATTGTTCTATCAATGATGAGCAACTCGCAGGTCTCAGTCTGAGGAAAATTAGGTATAGTTTTTTTATATTTCATAAGACAGTCCCAGACACCAGCAGCAAGTTTTGTAGAAATAAGATCATGGAAGGTAGTCATTGTGGTTGCATCTAGAGACTTCGCAGCACGAAAGCGGACAAAAGGAAACTCCTAGAAAGATGATTACATAATAGAGAAGGGTTCTCAATCTTTGTTTGAACAATTAAAGATTATAAATTACAACTTTTGAATTTCTGTCACAAAGAGCAAAGCATTGATTACATACTCTTAATGAAGCAAAAACAGTAGCAATTCGAGTAGCCATCACATTTAAACATGCAACTGCTTTTCGATTATTCTCCTCATCCCCAAATAGCTCCTCTAAAGCTCTTTCATTGTTTGTAATGAAGCCCTATATTATCATGACAAAGAATACCAGCAAAAGAATGAGGACACAGAATAATGGGATGATGATGACATTAGAGATTGACAAATAAATCATAAAAAGCATATTTATGAAGGCTAATATATTTTCCCTTAGGGGAAAGAACCTCAACAAGCAGGTTTCACGAAGTTAGTGTTACAACAATGTAGCTCTACAATCATTTTTTCTGTTGGTGGTGAGATATTGTAAAGGCAATATGCATGAATGATTAAAATTGCCAACTTGCACACAATATAGGATTTCCAATCCTCATATCTCATAGTACTTCCAATTTTCGATAAAACATTGATTTACTTACTACTAGTAATCCTTCTAATTTTACAGATGCAGCAATAAAAATATTTTGTTTGTTCAATTCATTTAGCATTGAATAACAAACTTTGCATCTGAACTCTGAGGAAGGTTTTCTTTAACAGCTAACAAATTCTAATCAATTTAACTAAAAGAACATTGTCCGTCACTTGACACTCTCATTCATGGCTTTTATAACTATAGAAATAAGGCACAGATCTTCTATAATCAAGAATGTCAAGATTATACACGTATTATTAGAAATGTTTATATTTATTCTCGTATCATATATTTATTATTTGAAAATATCAAATATCCTCTATTTATTGTATTGATTCTGATTTCTCAATATAAATATAGCACTCTTGTTGTCTTAGAAACATAGGTTTCAGCTCAACTATTTCCTATAGTTTAACAATGGCTATGTGGAACTGAACTGGACAAACGTGTGTTGCAATCCAACATGTCATAAATTTTGAAAACTGCTCAGATGTGGCAGAGATTTTGTTACTGTCGTGTTGCAGATTTAGAAGTGTTATAATTATAGAAATAAGATTTAGATCTTTTATAATCAAGGATATATCTTATAATCTTTCAGAATCCAGAATATCTAGATTATATATCTATTATTAGGAATTTTGTATTTATTCCCTATCATATCTTTATTGTTAAAGAATATCATATCTCCTCTATTTATTGTATTGATTCCATTTTATATCAATATAAATAAAGCAGTCTCAGAAAACACGGTTTCAGCTCAATTCTCTCTACTTCCTTTAGTTTAACAAGGAGATATAGTTTGCATTTATGTTAATAATAATAGCCTATTTTTAGGACATTTGCTGTATAAATAGCTAAATCATTTCCTTATCTAACTTTAGATTTAGCTGAATCTTTTTCTTATCTTCAACCAACCTTGTATTTATATATTGTTGTACCCCTTCTACATATCAATCAATCAGAAAATACAGCTTTTCAATTCTTTTATCTAATCTCAATGAAAACAAAAGGACAGTAATTTTATTCATATGAAAAGTGATGACATAATGACAGTCATTGAAGACTACGGTGATCAAGCAGTGATATAGACTACAAATGTACAACCACATACCTGAGTGTCTATGGTAAAATACTCCAAGTTCATCTACATTGAAATGAGGTAACAAAATGAGAATAAGAAAAAATTGAATTTTTGGGGGAAAATTCAATTTCCATGTAGATCCAAAATAAAATAAAATTTCACCTCTCTTAGAGCACCTATACGAGGCAACACCTGCGCATCTTTTTTAATTTCCATAACCAATTCTCTGGCAATAGGTGAACTAAAGAAAACAAATGCCCTACAAACCCAGAATAAAAGAGGATTGAAAGCCAATTAGCAAAAGTCAACATGAACTTGCACTCAAAGGAGATATAGAAAGATCACATACTTCCTGTACAATGGTTTCCTTCCAGACATGTCTGACAAAAACATAGTTATGCTGCCAACAAAAATGAACAAGGAAATCATTAGGCATGGAACAATTCTACAAAAGCCTACTTCATAAAGGTTAACTTAAACCTCCACCAAAGCTGAATAGGACCATTTTACAGCCACAACAGTTCAGAATATTTATCATTTAACTTGTATATTTGTGCGTCAGTAAAAGGGAGAGAAAAGTGACAGAGTGAGAGAAAGAATAACAAAATAGTTATGTGTCATGATACATTTTGTAGATAAGAGAAAATAAATACAGTATAATTCATGAAATATTTAAAAGTAAACACGAGGGAGGAAGTTAAACAAAGAATCACATTCATAAAGAATAAAATAAAGAGTTAATTGCAAGAGAATATAAGAGACTAAAGGAAAAAGAAAGTAATACTCTCAAATTTAGAACCCTATAATCACTGAGATTTTATGTTCAACCAGGAGATAGGGAATCATACTAACAAAAATTACTTTTCGCATGTGTATAGACATTAGAGACATACTTCAAAAGAGACTCTGAAATATACATACCGATAGACATGCACAACAAAATTAATTACACATTTTCAATACATTAATGCTAAAACTGAAAACTATCAACAAAACAATCTCTCCTTTTGTTTTCTTGGCCAGTATTAACACAAAATCACTTCTCTACAAGTATTTTTCACATGTTGCCAAACAATAATCTTCAGCATGAGGAACTTCAATTTTTCCTGTAGAACTAACAGAAATCATGCAAAAAGCAACCATGACAGACCAACAGAAAAATCAGCTTTTAAGTCAACTTCTATTGTGCTTCTGATCCGTGAGCAACCTCAGATTAATTAAAGAGAAATCACTAAATATGCCACCACAAACATTGGAGAAAGGACAAGTACTTGTCTTTGGTTGGTTGTATGAAGTATATAGCATCCATGGCGGGCAACGGCTGCCTTCGCTTGTATATGTCTTCAACCACTACAAATATAAAAACATATTACACCGTCCAAGAATTAGAACTAGTGATGCAAAATATGGGTTACGAGATAACTATCTTCCATAAACATGTTAATTAAATCCAAACTAAGAAAAATATTTCTTTAATGGAATGATTGTTGTTCATTAAAACATATAGCTGAACAAGAAGTGTAATCAAAGCACAAAGCTTCAAGTTTAACAAGGGTGAAAACATCTATGTTACAATTAAATTTCTGAAGGCACAAAAATAGCATCAAATCTTAAAATCAGAGGCAGCTAATGTTGAATGGAAAGGAAATAACTCCCCTTGTTCAGAAGGTAGAAGCTTTATGAATGGGGATGTAATATAGGGAATCTGTTAAACTACATTCCCCACTAAATTGGAATGTGAACCAAAGTATAATTAATTAAATTTTTATAATGGTTGTATTAAAACTTTAACTTTTCCTTTCTTGTCTGGTTAATTATCCAAACAAAGGGAAGCAACTCCATTCCATTCAATTTTTCCCCTTCACTTCCCATTTTATTTCAATTCTTTCCTTTCCATTCCAATATCAGCGATTAGTACGTGAAGAATCAAATTTCTCCCACAGTTCAAATGTCATATAAAAAGGAATGATATCATACATAGTTGAACAAGGTAAAAGGTGTAAGCATACTCCTACATTTATAATTAAGTTATTTTTCTACAAGATGAATACAATAGAAGAACATGGAACACCTTGTTATCTATATATTTACCAATCCACCAGTTTCTTCATTACTGGTACACTCAAAATCCTGAAGCTAGAAAGGAAACAAATGTTCTTTTGTTAACTCTTTGTTTAGGTAACTTTTTCTTTTAATTTTTAGTAGAGGGAGAGCGCAGGCAAAAGGAGAAGTATTAGACACAACAAACTAACAGAAAATTAACCACGTTTAAAAGATCTTAAATATCTTGAATAGCATATATTCAGATTGAATTCTTTGGAGGATAAGTAACAATTTTACATTTGAATATCAGAGAATAACAAAACAACCATGGTATTCAACCCAAATCGTAGAAAATTAATAGAAGGTCTTCCACTGACAGTGGACAGAACAAACATGGTTAATCAAACTTGTGATTCTTACATGAAACGCCTTCATCAGTGATATCAGCCATCTTGCAAGAATGAGACATTATCTTTACAGTGAGTTTGTCCATTATTAGTACCTGCAAGCAAACAACTCATGAACCAATACAAGATGGTAAACAAATGAAGCATGATGTTTTTAGTCTTTTTCAAGCTCAAGCAGCTTCCTTGAAAAATAAATGAATGTGTGTGAATTAAAACTCTAGACCACTTCATCGTCACTCTAACACCATGTAATGAAACCAACTATTGCAAAAGATTATGCTGCCTAATAAAGGTTCATGAATGGTTTCAAAATTTAACACACCTACACCAAAGCATATAAGAAAAATACATTTAAAGGAAAGAACATTACAAAGTCCTAAAATCACTCTACATACATAGCAATGAGAGTACACTGAGCAGAAACACGTAATAGAAATCCCAAAAAATTATTATTTACTCCACAGCAGTGATAAATTAAAGATAATAAAGAGCTCGTCCCAATAAACTGCTAAATGTCATTGTTTAAAGGATTAGTGACAAAACAGGTCACGGAGATTGGTACTGTTCTATTACCATGTTAAGAAGAGAGAAACCGAGAAGGAATATAATGAATTTTGTGTTTTGTACGCATGAGTATTCTTATTTATAATGAAGAGACGCATTGACTAGAGAAATGGACAAATTATAACATATAGTAGGTGCACAAAAATACGACCTTATAAGTAGGTTTTGTGAGATTGAGTTAAGCTTAAAGTCCACTTTCTAATATGGTATCAAAGTCTATCCTAACAATATTTATTATTTCTATCGTATTACCCATGATTGAGTCACTATCAAACCACCCATAAATATTTAATCTCACACTCAAGATGTTTAGTCTTCGGTGTGAAGAGGTGTTTGGAAATTCCATATTGACTACAAATATATGACCAAATTATGGTATATAAGTAGGTACAAACCTCACCTAACAAACCTATTTTATGAGATTGTATTAGTCTTGAAGTTTACTTTCTAAGAATATAATAATGGGAAATATTTGGTAAGATATTTTCCTATCATATTATACCTCCCTATTTAATGCAATAAAATCACATCTTTAAAATAATCAAATCATGTCTTTAACATAATCAAATCATGTCTCTAACATAATCAAATTATGTCTCTAACATAATCAAATTATGTCTCTAACATAATCAAATTATGTCTCTAACAGTCATAACAGACAACCTTGTCTCCAAACTCATCCCCCATTTCTCTATCACACACTAATGTCTCATTTTCATTAGTTTTTCAAGCTTTCATCATGTACCCCTCGTCTAAGAACATATATTTAGGTTATGTTTGGTTTAGGAAAGAAAGTGAGAGAAAAGAAAAGGTGTAAAAAATTTACTTCCTCTTGTATGACTTGTATAGAACGCAAAGGAAAAAATATGGGTAAAATGACATAAATGCCTACATAAAAAAATGATTTGTGATAAAAATAAGTCATTTGCGGTTTTTAATTTACAAAAGCTTTCATATTCTGTTCTTTCTAATTTAGAAAGAAACACTTCTTTTGTGGGACCCATAACTTTGTCTTTACCCTTAGTACTTTGAAAGATTTCAAAATGTGACGTTTTCCCTTTTTTTTCCTTACAAAATCATTCCTCTTATTTTAGCTAAACCAAACCGATGATATAGTAAAAAAGGCACAGTCATCAAACTCTGCTGCTCGATAGTTAATCGTAGTTACAGAAAAATGATAAATTTTTCACAATAATCCCACTTGAAACTATGCTAAGCTGATAACTAGTAATTACTTGGACATGCAGCACATAGCTATAGATCCAATGAATTGAGAAACCATTCCAAAAACATGATTTAGCTAATTGAGTACGAGGTGAAATACTTCATAGATTTGATTTTGCTAAATCTGCCATTCATCCAATCATCAGCATCATAAAATTAAATTTCTGCTAAAAGTTCCTAGAATGAAACTGCAAACTAAAGCCAAAATAGACAGAAGGGTGATCCATCTGTATCTATGGCGAAGTAAAAAACTTGGGCAGAATGCATTTCACTAACAGCATCTTATACCTTCCATGTAGATTTTGAATCCCCTGTTTTTGCTGACCTGAGCATTTCATGTAATAATCCTGCAGAAAGTTTGCCATAAACGGAAATTAAGAATAATCAGATCAGAAAAGCAATTGGTCAAGGTTAAGTTTTAAGCAATTTATGATAAAAATGTTAAAAGAAAGAAAAATTACAAAAATATGTAATCCTTGCAAAGGAATTACTGACTTCAAATATTTGTATTATTGAGTTTAAAACTTTTATTCAGTCTATCAGCTAGAAGGATAAAATGGTGCTATATTGAGTTTGGTGAGTTTATATGGAATGTAAAGTATCAGAGTGATCTATAACTCTTTAAAGAACAATGAACATTATTTCAAGCAATTTCATTCATCTCGTAGTTTCCTCTTATTTTCTTTCAGGGAGTCATAAGTAGATATACAGTTAGAGAACAAATGCGATGCACAAGAAAAAACAAAATGATGATCAACTAAGAAATGAAAAGCATAAAAGGCCAACAAACAAGAAAAACAAATAAATTACCCAAACCTTGTATTTTCTGAACATGTTTGCTAAAAGGACACATCTAAAATAATTATGATCTACACACCATAAGGACACTGGGAATAAGGAAGACCACTTCTATCTTGAATGGATACAAAAGACACATTGCAAAGCAATTTAAGACAGAGTAAAAACAAAATGGCAGTGTAGCCGAGATTCAGACGAGCTCTTTGTTCCGGAGAGACAAAATGCTCAATAGCAAGAAATTGTCCCAAAACTCTATCATTCCTCTCTAACCATAAGCTCCAAGTAAAACATACATACTAAAATAATAGCCTTATCCCACTAAGCGAGTCAACTACATGGACCACATGATACTATTTACCATGAGATTCCAGTTATTAACTTCCCCTAATGTCTTCTTAGTCTTTGTCAATTCCTTTTTCACAGGATTACAAACTATGCAACCTACTCTCCTAACAGGTACTTTCAGTGGCCTTCTTTGTAGGCGTCAAACCAGTTAACTCAATCATGCTACACCAATATTTTCTTGTAATCGCGTACATTCATTTTGTAACATAAGCCATCTTAACATTCTAATTTCTACTACTCTCACCTAGCTGCCCAAAAAACTTACTCTCTTCAGTTTTCCCAAAACCCCTGACAAGGCATTTCAAAAAGTGCTCCACCAACAGATCCAGCTTTGAACAAAAATTACCAAACAACCTAAACAACAAATATGCGGCAGCTAGAGAGCATAAAGATAAATGGCTAGAAGTATCAAATTGAAGAAAAACACATAACGTCAGCATTTAGTGAGAGGTCAGTGTGTTCATCCAAAACCAACAAAGAAAGACTTGGCATAGAAAGGTGAGCTTAGATTTCTAAAAGGAGATTACGGGAAGGAATTAAGAACCAGAACTTTGCTTCCAAGTGTACATCCCAAAGAAGTCTAAAGTACAAATTTTAATATCCACTAAGAAATACGGTCAAATAGACTCAAGCAAGGCAATTCAGACCGGTGCAGCATAAAAAAAAACTCTGATATAGTTCCCCAAACAAAAGAAGCTTCAAATGGTTCCTATTTTTAACACCACAAACCATAAAGATCATTTCTGTCACTCATATTTCCATGAATCTATGAATATTATGACACAGAATACTAGTCTCACATATAGAAGTCCGATTCTTAAACATATCTGTAGCAATATCCTTTGACAATTAACTTCTACATTCATTAAGGCAGAACATCATATCAAACAAACTAGCATTAACCTTGTATTTCTTGCAGCTTGGGTAAATTCATCGGTGAAAAGAAAAGCAGCAATTTTCATCCCAAACAAGAAAAGTGCAGAAACTAGATACTAATGGCTGAAAAACACTCTTAGCAAATTCCTAGCTCCTAGATTAGAAGATCCCGATCCCCATTAAGTACAATCTTCGCAGATTTCCATAACCAATTTAATCCGTTGCTCACCATTACCACAACACAAGAGGCGACAGTGCCAGCACGCTTCACATTTTAACGCACCAGCGGCTGACTTGCATTGACGTGCTCTATCATTTAGCTGTTAACACTCCCAAAAGATAAAACATACACCAAGGGCAAATTGTATTTTATTCACCGGATCAGAACCAACGAGTAAGAAAATACGCAATGAGCATATAGCCTCCTTTAACAGAACCAATAGCGAAAAGAGAACCAAGCAAAAAGTGTTTGACTAGCTTACAGATATTTGAAGTGATTCGGAACTTAATGCGAGTTGATTAGAAAAGCGAATTGGGAATCAAATTAACTACAAAAAGGGAGAGATACTTACGCTCGCGGCTAACTTGTTTGAGACTTCTGGAGTCAGCGCCATAGGAGGAGGAGGAGGAATCGGAATCCGACATGGACATCGCGACCACGGACTCTGTACCCTAAACCTCAATCGTTGATCGATCGCGAACGGAGAGAGATCGCCGGCAAATCGGAGAATCTGATCAGGCTGCGAGCCAAGAAAGCAGGAGAAACGGAAACGGTTTCGTGAAATTCACTAAAATGAAAATGGCGAGGGAAAGGAAAGAGGGACACCGGAGGAGCTAATTGACGAGAAGAATGATAAATAGAAGCAAAGTAACGGCATTACTGAGAGTTGAAGAGAGCATGACGTGTTGAATGGTGCAAAGTTTGAAGGAGTTCCAATTCGTGAAGGCGAGGGTCAGAGACGAAGAAATTTCGCAGAAGCGGAGTGGACCGATTGAGGACGAGGTCCTGAACCGGAACCGCATGTTGCTGAACCACCAGTGGGACCCACCCCTAACGCCAACTCATTCCACTATCATGCGCCTAGGTGTACAACTGCCTCCCTTGTAATAGTCACATTCGTTTACTTTTTTTTTACCCAATTTGTTAATAATTTTAGGGAAAAAAGATATGATTGCTCATCGTATCTCATCTCAACAACCTTTTTCTTTTGTGCGTGGACATTTCGTTTTTCAGTTTTCTTTTTGAGAAAATTTAAGGTGGAAAACGGTGTAGAATTACTAACTTCGTAAACTTGGTAAAAACCCTGTACGTTTAAACAGTGATTTCGTAAGTTTATATTTATTTTATCCTTCAAAAATTGATGAAGACTAAGTAAGCACTTTTTCACATCTCTTCCTTTGCAGTGATCCAAAAGAAATGGTTGACTATAAGAATTAATTAGACTTGTATTAAATTTTTAAAGAATAAAAAAGTTAGGATAAAGTATCTTTCTAAAGTATTTAGTACAAAAATAAAAATGTGACGCCAAGAGATTTGTCACTCTCACTTTCTTTTTGCATAAGGCATCATAATGGATACATATAGTAGCTATTCACTTTGTCTTATATATAAAATATATATATATATATATGTATATTATAGTGAAAATATGTTTATTCAAATCATTATTTCTCCCTATTACACCACACAAGTATTTAAGTATTCTAGATAAGTAAGAAAGATTCCTTAATGACCTATGCTAAAAAGTAAGTTTTTCACTAGATCTTCGTTACAAAAGTTATATTTAGAATCATAAGCTAAAAACCTGAGCTTTATTAATATATAATATGGATCTGACAATAAATTTAAGATATTAGAACAAAAAAAAATTGATATTAAAAAAATCATTACAATTTCTTAATAATTTTACATGCGACAGCTTCTAATACGTTATACCGTGTAATGCAACCTTTTAAGATACAAAACTTATGCTTAATGTTTGCATCTCACCAAGGAGTTGTACCATACAGTTTTGGATGGGTCTTGGTCAAGATTGTTAACTGAATATCTCTAGAATGACGTGATTGATATAGTTCTCATAGATCTTAATTGTTCTTACAATGGGTTAAAAATGTCTCAGTTATTAGCACTCTAAGTTGTTAATGATCTTGGTTGATGAGTCGTGCGATCTTCGATCTTTAGTCGATGTAGGTGGTGTACCTGCAAAAGGTATTTTGATGCTTAAGTCAATACATATTATTTAATGTGTACCTTTGCTTAGGTTTGTGTGCCTATTTATAAGATCGTGATGGGCCTCTGACAATAGGCTGAGATTAAGGTAGGTTATTGGATTAATCTTTGGATTTTATGTGAAATTTCGCAGTGTGATTACGTTAATCATTTTGTGTTAAGAGGTCTATGTGGGGTCTATGAAAACTGGATCGGTCACGTCAACTAAGAGGGGTCTTTGGTCAACGATCTTGATCGAGACACCCTCGAATTCATCTCGAACGATGACCATCTTAGCCAAACTCGGTTCCAACCCCTTCATATTGTCTGACATTTGAGATTCATTGTGTTGGAGTAAGGACTAGTCCTTCTCCATATCCACGTGTATGGTTTTCAATGATCTCAACTCCCTAACAAATAGGTCGTTGTCACCCTCCATCACCTCAACCCTACCCTAAAGGTAAGAGTTCGCCTTAAGAACAACCTTCAGGGAGCTAGAAGAATAGGCAAACTTTTGCTTTAATTTTTCCATCTTTGCGAGAGAAGCTGAGATGACTCTTATTCAAGAGATCACGCAAGTACAAGAGCATGAATATGGAACTCGATACAAGTCGAGAATAACTCGCCAGTAGAAGCAACAACCACCGACCCTTTCTCTGAGGGCAAAAGTGAGCACAATATCGCCTTCGACACCTTATGATTGTTTCTTACCAAGGTCGGTGCCAAGGCAGAGTTGGTACTACTAGGAGATGGATGAGATGAATGATGACTCTTTTATGATCTTTACGGGAAACTCCGAGATTTCTCGATTCTACCTTTTTTTCTTTTTTCCTCTTGTCATTGGCCGAAGGGGGAGGACAAATATCAGTAATGGGTATGGCAGCGACATTTAACCAAGTGGTTTCAACATAGCAGTGGACGAACACTCGTCGTGCCTCATTCCCCTATCTTGACTCCTCTAATCTTAGCGAAATTATCATAGCATGGAGTGGACATCGGGAGCATACTTAACCATGACGCCTGAAATATATAAAGAAAGATCAACAAAGTTAATACCAACTAAGGCAAAGTGTGTTAAAGAAAAAACGCACACCATTAAAATCCATCTATAAGTGGGGAGAGTCATAAATGGCGAGAAGCTTTTGGGTGGGCAACCGATGACTTTCTACGACAAGTGCACCGCGTTGTCAGAAGTAATAATTGTCTCTAAAGACGAATATCAATCCACAAGGAACAATGAATTATCAAGTACAATAATCGCTAAATATAGAACAAAACAATAAAAATATTTTGAATTGATTGTGTTGACAATGATCAATAAGAAAACAGACAAAGAATTAGTTGCTTCAAGTTGGAAAAATAGGGATTAAGTTCTATCTCTCTCACTCTTATGTGTTTTGATTAGCATGTCAATATTAAGTTATTGGATTGAAATTGATGCCCGTAGAAAATTCATCTATACCAATCTCTCACACACTTATAAAAACAACTTAGAAATCACAATCAGACATTAATGGCAATTAACATTTTAAATCTATCTCTAACACTCAAATATGTTAAGTATTGTTGTTTAGGTCATAACCCTAAAAATACCTCTCGGTTAGATTTAAAATTTTCAAACTTGTTATGATTATTTAGAAATAAGACAACAATACCAATAATCAATCAAGAGCTCAAATTTATGATATACAAAATATCACCTCAATACATAAGAGTTCAAGCACATCACTCCCAATTCCAAATGGTATAATTAGCCACGCATACTTCTAGCACCTTCAATTATCCCAATTGGGTTACAATTTACTCAATGATGTTTTTCTCTCAATCTTGTACAGTAGGGTTACACCTCTAGCCCCCTACTGAACCTAATTTGCTAGGGTTAGGTGATTTCCTGCGTCGCGCTAATAGACTTAATGATAAAAACATAAAATGACCCAATTTGTCTAACACGTTCTCGCTCAAGCGAGAAAAGAGTTAATTTTCGAAAATCCTTAGTGGAGCATTCTCACTCAAGCGAGAATTTCCACTATTAAGTTGGACTTTTTTTTCTCTCGTGACCTTCCAACTTTCTCCTAGCTTATACAATTCTGTTTAGTCCAAATATCAATTTTTCCCTATAAACCTACAATTAAAACCAAATTTCATAATAAAATGTTCTTATTCAAATAAAGATCATAAAAAATGTAAAAAGATACGAATTCATAAATTAGAAATTATTTTATTTGTAAATTAGCAATTAATACTCATAAGTGCCTATATTTTGATATGAAATATTACTGAATTTAGGCACTTATCAGCAACTTCCTCGGCAGTTGGTCAAATATCTTGAATATCACTTCATCTTTGACGATCATGGAGGATCTTGGCCACGATTGATAACAAGTCAGATTCTAGGTCCAATAAAATGGGAGCCTCAAATTATTCTCATCATTGAAGAAATACTGAGAACCACTCGACCTACAAAAGTCTTAAACATCTCATCCTTAAGAATTTTGTAAAAGGAGATGAAAGGGACAAAAATACATAACCTTGATTGACTCACTAAGAAGGCTTCTTCTTCTTGCACCCCTACGTTTTTCTTCCTACACCCCCAAAATTTTGTAAATCCCAAAATTGACCTTCACCTTTTATTTGAAAAAACTAGAGTTTTTTAGGTTATCAAATATTGGGATCTGGGAGTGTGCTACAGATTCATCAATCCGGAAGTGATTCGTGTTCTTTTTCAAATAAAGGGGTGTTTCGAAAGCAACTTGTTGATTTCTGGATTGCTGAATCCAAAAGTCTAATTTTTGTTACGGATTGATGGATCTTGAAGATTACCGGATTCACCAATCCGGAAGATTTATGGATTTCCCAATCCATAATGCAAAAAAATAAATGTGGATTTCCCATTCCGTAAAATTACCAAATTGCATTGTCCGGAAGAAGAAAGAGTAGTGTGGGTCTTATGTGTATTTTGGAATTTTTAAAAAATAATAGGAATATTTCTGTCTTTGTATTACATTGTGGGGGTGCAGGAAGAAAAACGTAGGAGTGCAGTAAGAAACGCCCACTAAGAATACTCAACCTATCGAGTCCAGAGGCCCGTTATTATAATAACGAAGAAAGGATTATGGAAAAGGTTTTAAACGTAACATATCGCACATAAGACAAAAAAAGCCTACAGCGACACCATGAGTTGGAATGAAGTTGCATCAGAGTGATTGAAGATCCAACATAAATTCATTATAAACTCATCGAAAAGAAAGAAAATACAAATATTAGCATAAATAAATAAAAAATATTTTAGAATAAATCATAAATTTTATATGATTTCGTGCAACTTCAAACCTAAATAGATGAGATCTGCTAAATTTTTAATGCAAAAATTATATATGACAACAAACATATAACGTCATATTTGTTAATATCTAACTATATTTAATATTTAATTCTTATATAGTTAATGTTGTTCAAAAGTTTTCCTAATTTGAGGAAAAAACATAACACAGTGTAGACTATAAACAACATCCATGTCAATGATAAAAAAAAATACAAACATCAATTAAGAAAATATAGTCCACATTCCTAAAAAAAAACAGCATCTTCAACATTGGAAGAGAAAAAACGTAATTAATATAAAACCAAAAAAATAACATACAACAGAATAATTCCAGCAATTTAAATAAAAAAATTCCAACATCTGTAAAAACAATTGATCAATATAAATGAATAAGTTGTGGTTACAATAATATTTGCTTACTAAGTATGAAAAAAATGAAAATCTTTCAACCAAAACAAATTAAGTACAAAACACATAAACATGAGAATAAAAAAATATCAAATTCTTAATTTTTTAGATAAATTTAAAATTATCTAATATTAAAAAATAAGTGTTATAAAGTTATAATTATTTGTTGAAATTATTTACTTAAAAGGAAAATTTTGTCACAAACATTTTAAATTATCTATCAAATTAAATTAGACATTAAATTTTTCAAATTCGAATTGCAAAATGATATTTGCCTAAGTACGCAAATGGGTGAAAGCGGATGTCCAAAAGGTGAACCATAGTTTAGCGGGAAGCGACGGCGTTTATTTACGGAGGCGACAGAAGCTAAGAACCGGTTCTTCTTCCTGTGCTCCGACGACAGTAGATAGACGCCGGTATCAGCTCTGTTTTGCTTTGAAGCGAAACGATAGCGACGTATTCATCAGTATGCGCGTTGTTACCGCCGCCAACTCTCTCAAATCACTCCACAGCCTCCACTTTCTCAGAGTCACCTCTTCTCTCCCCCTTCCGTTCAAGGGTAAGCCAAACATCTCTTCCAATTTTCCCATTTTTCATTCTTCAATTCCACACTTAAGATAAAAACGATGATTAATTAGTGTGTACTTTTCCCCAGACAAACCGCACTTTGAAACACCACCACACAGCGCCACCAATTCACCGGATAATGATCACGTTGGACAGTCAACACTGGCGATGGACCTCGCCTCTCTACTCGAGGAATCGAAGCCGAAACCGAAACCGAAACCCAAGAGTCGGATGGAGCTGAAGCGGTTTCTCGAGCTCCGTATAAAAAAACGGGTCAAGGAGCAACACGCCAATGGCAAGTTCCAAGACCTTTTGAAAACCGTGATTTCGAACGCAGAAACCCTTCGCGATGCTTACAACTGCATCAGGATAAACTCGAACACTCTCGACGCGGCTTCGATTTCGAGCCACGACCCTTCCTTTTTGGATGACCTAGCTGAAGAGCTCGGGAAAGGGGATTTCGACGTGTGTGCAAATACGACGTCGTTCTCGACGAGGAGAGGTACTGTGAACAAAGAGATATTAGTGCTTCCCAATTTGAGGTTGAAGGTTGTGCTGGAAGCGATGAGAATAGCTCTGGAGGTTGTATACAAGCCACATTTTTCGAAGATTTCGCACGGCTGCCGGAGCGGGAGGGGCTGCACCGCCGCGTTGAAGTACGTGTGCAAGGGTGTTTTGAGTCCTGATTGGTGGTTCACAGTGCTTGTGGTTAAGAAATTGGATGCTGCTGTGTTGGAAAAGCTGATTTCGGTAATGGAGGAGAAGATAGAAGATCCTAGTTTATATGGTTTCATTCGGAGCATGTTTGATGCTGGAGTGTTAAATCTCGAGTTTGGGGGTTTTCCTAAGGGACATGGTCTCCCACAGGAAGGGGTTTTATCCCCTATTCTGATGAATATTTACCTTGACCTCTTTGACAGTGAATTTTGCAGGCTGTCGATGAAATATGAAGGCATAGGCGGTGGAGGGCTAAATGAGCGAGACAGGTCTGGCTCCGTCTTACGCGATTGGTTCAGGAGACAGTTGGATGGAGATGATGTTAGGAAGAGTTCTGGTGTTAAAGTTTACTCCTGTCGCTATATGGATGAGATGTTTTTTGCGGTTTCTGGTTCGAGGGATGCTGCTGCTAATTTTATGTCTGAGGTCCAGAGTTATTTGAGGAGTTCTTTGCTGTTGGATGTGGGTGATCAAGCTGATGTATTGCCCTGTGATGGGTCTCATAGTATCCGGTTTTTGGGAATTTTGGTGAGAAGAACAATTAGGGAGAGTCCTGCTGTAAAAGCTGTTCATAAGTTGAAAGAAAAAGTGGAGCTATTCACTTTGCAAAAGGTGGAGGCGTGGAATTATGGGACAGTTAGAATTGGGAAGAAATGGTTGGGTCATGGTTTGAAGAAAGTTAAGGAATCAGAAATCAAGCATTTAGCTGATAGCAGCTCCCTCCTGAACAGGGTTTCCTGTTTCCGTAAGTCTGGAATGGAAACTGACCATTGGTATAAGCACTTATTGAAGATATGGATGCAAGATGTTCAGGCAAAAAATGTCAATAGTGAGGAAAGTATCTTATCTAAGTGTGTTGCAGAGCCGGCTCTTCCTCAAGAGCTAAAAGATTCCTTTTATGAATTTACAAAGCAGGCAGAGCAGTATATATCTGCTGAGGCAGATTCTATTCTCAAGCTTTTGCCAAATAATAACAGCTCAACAGAACAACCTATGGCAAAAACCGAGACTTTTGCTCCTATCAATGCCATAAAAATGCGTCTGCTGAGATATGGATTAACAACAACTAAGGGATTCCCCCGGTCTGCTAATTTGCTTATCATGCTAGATACAAATGAAATTATTGATTGGTTTTCAGCGATTTCTTGCCGCTGGCTGAAATGGTATGAAAATTGTGCTAACTTAGAAGAGATAAAGCTCTTGATTACATATCATGTTAGGAAATCATGCATTCGTACTTTAGCAGCAAAGTATCGGGTACATGAAACTGAGATAGAAAAGCGGTTTAGTGAAGAACTTGTCCGGATTCCATCAACACAGGAAACGGAGAAGGAGGTGACAAAGGAAGCATTGGATGTTGAAGCTTTTGATAACGATGAGGCATTAATGTATGGAATTGCTTCTAGTGGTGTGTGTTTGTTGTCTCTAGCAAGAATTGTTACCCAGGCAAGACCATGTAATTGCTTTGTAATTGGGTGCTCATCTTCAGCACCTAGAGTCTATACTCTACACGTAATGGAACGGCAGAAGTCTCCTAGCTGGAAGACTGGATTTTCACCTTGTATTCATCCAAGCTTAAATAAAAGGCGATTAGGGTTGTGTAAGCAGCATTTGAGGGATTTGCATCTTGGTCATATATCACTTCAGTCCATTGATTTCAGTGCATGGAAGCAATAAATTATATTTGTAGATTTCTCAAGATGTTTGGATTTAACTCGCATACTACTTCAGTTCATTGATGAGATGAAATTGCCGTTGAAAATGAGGTGTGAGATGGTATCCACTACTTTCTTCTTACCAGCAGATTTTCTTAAAGCACAAAGGTGATTCTTGGTCCTTCGTTATTGAGATTTTTATTTTAACTAATTGTTCTGCATCTATTTATTTTAGAAGGCATCAAATCATGACAACAGCTATATTGGATTGTAGGAGCTGGCTTTATAGGGTTTTTAACGTCATCCTAATGTAGACTTATTTTTGGCACCATATCAATTTTAACATGCACCTTATCATCTTTCAAATTTTCCAAAACTACCCTCTATTATGGATTTGAAAATCCAAAATTCAAAAAATATAATTTAAAAGTCAAAATTTCGTTATGGAAAAGAAAATCTGGAACACAAAATCTGAAGATGCAGTCCAGAAGTTTTTTTCTTGATTTCAAAAATATGTTTCAGAAATCCTTCCAAATCTGGAAATGAATTATGAAAAAAAAAATGTGAAACACAAAATTTGAAAATACATTACAAAAAAAAAATCTGAAATTAAAAAATGTGTTTTGGAGAAGAAATTCTGGATTTCAAAAATGTGTTCCAGAAATCTATATCCGGATTATTTCTAGAAAAAGAGTTTTGTAAGTATTTTTTTTATCCACACCCTCCTTTTATTTAAGATTATTTTTGTCATTTTGTAGGGGTATTTTCGTTATTTTCAATGACAGATTTGGTGTGAGTTGGGATTGATATGGTGCAGGGAGAATTTGCCTTTATTTTTTAAGAATCTTTCTTATGAGTGTTTCCTTGGATGATCTTGGTGCATTTTTCAAATTATGGATGCAACACCATTCACTCGTTTATTAAGTTGAGGGAATTGTCCAAGACCTGAAGTTATAAATTATTTATAGTGTATTTGGGAATCAATTTAGAGGCTTCCGAATTGGAAATCCCACTTTTCAAAGCTGCAAACATAGAAGGAAGGGAGGACATATATCCACGTTCAGTTCAATGTAATTGAATTCCAAACACACACTTGTCATCTTATATAAGGTGAGCTCTAAGCATCTTTTTATCTATTAAGTTGTGCATTGATCAATTTCCCAGCATCAATGCCTCTTAAAAGTGAATGGCGAAGAGGTTTTAACCGATGGACATCCACTAAATGGTCGATGCCTAGGCTAACGAATGGAAAGAGAGTAGTTTTACTATGATACAGACACAAGAGAAAGAGAGATTAGGGATATTCTGACAAAGAATAGGACCAATTATGTTGATGGTTGATTGATTGATGAACAAAACAAGCAGAATTCTCCGTCCAAGGTAGCCTTTTAACAAAAAGGTTTCTGTTGCAAGATCGTGTCTATTGATAAATCTGATTGCAAATGCTCCTCTTCTACCCATATACGTAACCTTTGTTTGCTTCCAACAGTCCACTGTTCAAGCAGATTGAAAGGAGGGGACCACACTTGTTTGGATCCAATGATCAGCGAAGAAATGAGAGCAAGGAAAGGAGGGGAAGAAACAAGGGGAAAATCACGTTGGCAGCCTGGTTTTACCGTAGTACCATCCTCTTTTGTGGTTCACCATGGACGTGAGTGGTGGTGCTGTGTTTTGGTGGTGCTTGATTGTGGTTGGTTATCATTCAAGAGTCTTAAGAGGTAAGGAGCCGTGAAAATCTAAGAACGAAGCACAATGTTAAATAAAGCATGGATAATCGATTCTCTAAAAATATCATAATCGAAGTTGAATTTTTAGTTGATAATTGATATTTCAAAACTCCGGGCTTAGTTGTGGGGTGTGGTTAGCTTCTGGTGGTGTTTTGTTAGTAGCTGGTAGGGTTAGTATAAATAACAATGATAAAATAAATTTAGAAATTTTATATATTCAATTTTTTATTTAAATATGACATTAAATATTTAGGATTTATATTTTTACGATTTTGAATATTTTAAGAATTTTATATTTTTATTTAAATAGGACATTAATAATTTATGATTTTTATTTATTTAAAATTTTGAATATTTTGAATATTTTAAATTTTTTATATATTTCATATTTTTATTTAAATAGGATATTCGATAATTTAAGATTTGTATTTATTTAAAATTTTGAATATTTTTAGAAAATTTGTATATTTCAATTTTTTATTTAAATAGGACATTAAATAATTTTTTTGACAATCATAAATATTTTTCAAAAGTTTCACATAATTCATTTTTTTTTTCAAAATAATTCTTATACAGTACTAAAAAAAATATTTTAATTAAAAAAATTATAATTCACATATAAATCAATCAAATTATTTTTCAACCATTTTTAGATAAAAACATAAATTTGTAATTTTATACTTTTTATCAATTAAAAAATACAATTTTAATCACATTACTCATCAATTTTTATTCTTAGTCAAATGAATCTCATTTTTATTATACTTGCATGTCATGCAAACATGTATACTTTTATATATATATATATATTAGGAAAACACGTGTTATATATATTTTTTTAATATTAATATGATTCATATTATCAATTTTTTTTTTCGTGTTATCAACCTGAATATTTAAATGCACTATCGGAAATCTCAAAATAGTTATAGAATAATAGAACATCTTCTTCCCATTTCTGAACAAGTTCTTCTTTTGAGTTTCTTGATAATCTTCTTCCATTCTTTATCAAGGTTTCATTTTCAAATCTTTAATGAAATCCTCTGTTGTCGATTGTTGGTGGTGCCATTTCATATGCCATGTGAAAATAAAGATAAACTTTCTTGATAGAGGTAGAGATGGAGTGAAGCGTATTACAACTTAAAAGATTATGGAAGAGTTAAGAAAACACACGCAAAAATCATGTTTCTTTGGGTAGGAAATTACGAAAGTTATCAAACAGACTTATCAAAGAGCCTACAACTGATTAGATGCACAAGTAGTCATGAACAAACAAAAATTCTAAGTATTAATCATGAGTTAACCAAACTACAAATACCAATTTTAATAATTTTGTTATTGAAAAGCTAAATATGAGTTAAATGGGATTGTAGTATCATTCTATATTCATTATTTCTTGAATCTTTTCCTTTAGATTGTATAATGATTAACCTAAAGTCTAACAATAAATTAATAAATTATGTTGTATACCTAAGTTTTAGTTGAAATCATCTTAGATATTTTAGAGACCATTTGATTTTAAATTAGTTTACCACCAGTATTTGATGTGATGATTTACATGAAAAATAAGTTTATGAATAAGCATGTAATGAAACTTAAGTAAATTTCTTACCATTTTAATTATTGGATGCTGTACTTAGTCATTAAATCCTTTCACGGGAAATAAATTATGCACAAAGTGAACAATTTTTCCATGTTAGAAACATGTTTTTTTATACTTTGATGGAAAGATATAACACAAATATTTGCTGTGTATAACTCACAGGAAGTACATGGAGAGAGAATAAGAAATGTGAATGGTGAATGGTGATAGGTGAACTAAGTAATGGTTTGGATCAAATCATTATTTTCTTTTTGTATTTCCTGAACCCCCACATTTATTAATTACACCTTCAAAAAATTTAAAATGGTTGTTCTATTAGTTGGTGACTTTTGGATTATTTATTTTGGATTTTTTTTTTCAAAAGAAGCTATTAAGAACAAGAATTTTAAAACAAAATTTCAGAATGTAAATGTTTTTCAAAACTAGTTTTCCAAAACAAACTTTCCAAAGTTTTTTGTAATAAAATTTTCAAAATATATGAGATTTCTTTAATGAATTTTCGAAAATAATTTTTTTAGAACACATGAGATTGAGATTTTTTCTAAAACAAAGTTTCTCGAACAGTATTATAGAGCTATGAGGGTGATACATCAAGAGAGTGTTTTAATTTTGTATTATTATTATGGGAGTGCAAATAGTAATCATAGTTGCTGATAAAAAAAAAATTGACAATAATGAGGGGATCCAGTGTCCGCAATAGTTTAATTAATTTGATTAATTAAATGATTAATGCAAAAACAAATTCTATGTAAGATAGGAGAATATTGTCGTTAAGATTTTACCCAATTTTGATTTGGAAAATGAGATTCCAGTGGAATAAAATTATAGACTCAATAGTAAAAATATTTTAAATTATAATTTTCCACCAAATAATTATTTATAGATATTATAAATTGATATGAATTAGAATAAATAAACACTTAAACTTTTAACTTCGCCAATTTAATTTTAAATATAATTTTATAAAATAATTCAAATAAGTGATCTATTTATCTTTGTGTTTACATATTTTTAGTATTTTATTTAATCCCATTTAATAATTTTTTATATATAAAAAAATTAAAAATATATAATAATTAATATTTTTGTTTATGTTAAAACTAGATCTTATATAGTTATAATGAATATTATCATTAATATAAATGTCTTTATTTATTTATATTATAAGATCCTATTTTAATATTTATAATTAATATTAATATTATAATTCAACCTCCAATTCCGTTTCTTCCCTTGTCTTCCTTCCATACGACATCTTCTCAAGCTAGATCCTTCCAACATGTTTTACTTCTCTTTTATGCATATTTTTTGAGTGACTTGTTTTCATGTATGGAACAAGTAATTGCTTTGATTGTCATCAAATTTGTGTATCCTATTTTTAATTGCTATTTCACTAGGTGGGATTAAATTCGTTTGTTCTAAAATTTGAATTTTATTTATCAATAATGATAATAACTTGTTTTTAGAAACTTTGTATCACTAAAAAAAAACATATTATTAACGGTTAAAATCAGTAAATAAAATAAAAAATCCATTGATAACATGTTCATTTTTAAATTTATTATCGAAAATAATTTCATCCATAATTATTAATATTTTAAAAATACTATTTATTATTAAAGAAATTATTATTTATGATTATTATAACATATTATTATATATTATTAAAGCAATTAAATATAACATTATCATTTTGTTGTAGGTAGAACTTGAACCAAAACCTTTAAACCACTAAGTAGGAGAGTCTCTAACCATTAGACCAATTTCATTGATAAATTTTATTGTTTTGCATTCAAATTTATAAATTTTTTAAGATACATCAAAATCCATTAATAATATCATTTGTCGATAATAAAAAAATTTATCGACAAACATAAATTTGACCATAATTTTTCGTTGATAATTCAATATTTTTTTTATAATTTAATGTATCTTTCCTTTAATTATTAATAATACTTAAATGGAAAAAAAATAGGTACAGTACTTTAGATATTTTCTAATATCAACAATCAGCATAATATTTTGAAAAAAAAGTCTCATTTATTTCTACGGATGCTGATAAAAAAAAATGTCTACGGATATATCATTATATTTTAGATTGAAAAACAAGTCTTATTATACTGTTTATGGATAAACATAAAATAATTCTTTTATATAAAAGAAGTTTAAAATATTTAAAAAATATATTATAATTAATATATTTTTATATTAAAATTATATCTTATAATTATAATAAATATTATAATTAATATAAATATTTATATTTATTATAATTATAAATATTAATTATAATATTTAATATTAACTATAATATTTAATATTAATTATAACATTTACTATTAATTATAATATTTAATATTAATTATGATATTAGTTATAATATTAATGTTATAATTAATTACATTGTACAGTTACAACTCTGGCTGAGTTGGCTGCTTTGCTGTTTTGAGTAACTTATTCATTCAGTCATATTATAATTAATATTTTATAATTAATACAAGTATCATAATTAATATAATATTTATATTTATAATTAATATTTATAATAAATCATAATTAATATTTACATTTTATATTAATTGTACGTATTAATTATGATATTTATTATAATTATAATATTCAGTTCTAATATAACAAAACTATTAGTTATAATATATTTTTTATTTTTTTAAAAAAATTTATATAAAGAAATTTATTTTATGTAAAAAAGTTAAAATTAAATTTAGTCTTTGAACTTTATGTTGATGTGGACAATAATTCATCCCTCACATATCATTAGAAATGATTCATTACAGATGTGAATATTATAATATTGTAATATAGTAAAATGCTAGAACTCCGTTTGTCACTAAAAAGATTAACGTCATCTGTTTTCAAATATCCATTCTAATCATTTCAAGACTACCCAATTTAGCCCAAATTTAGCGTTATAGTACGAAGATGAAAAACATCACTACTAGAAAATTATCAAATATAAAATAATTTTGGAGACAAAAAAGTAATTAATTGCTATATTGACTAAATTATATACTATTTTAAAAACTATAAACATTATAGGTATCTAAATTAGTTTATATTATTAATAATAGTTTCTAAATTGATATCTAATTAGGTATCAAGGTTTTAGTTACCAATTATTTAAATTCTAAAACTTTGGTAGCTAATTAGATACTAATTTAGAAATTATTTATCATTAATATAAACTAATTTATATATCAATCATTTGTTTTGTTTCTAAGATAATATCTACTTTTGTCAATACAACAACAACGGATTTTTTTGGGTTTCTAAATTTGGTTTCTATTTAATGATTTTTTTATAGTGCATATTTAATATTGTAAAATAAAAATTAAGGAAATTATTTTATAATTGTTGAATAAATAAGCATGACAAATATTATTATACATGAAGGTGACGTGGTCACATGCTTCAAATTTTCTTGCAAGGTTTATTGTTGAGTAAACTAAAGTGTTTTGATTGAGATTAAATGTAAAATGATAGAGATGATAGATTTTATTGATTTTGTAAATTTCATGTTGATTATGATGAGATGAAATTCTTAAATATGTTTGAACTGTGGTATGGATTGATTGACGGGTAAACATTTATGATTGTTGATTGTTTGAGTCTGGGTTTGAATTTGAAAGTGGTTTAGAATTATAAATGTATGAATATAAAGGTGGACATAAAAGTTAAAGAGACTAACTCTCAATTTTTGTACAATATGGTATCATTTTGGATTATGTTAAAAATTATAATTTAATATTTAAAATGATAAATTTACTTAATATATTATGAATACAAAATTGATTACAAAGCTACATTTATACAACACTATTTTTTTTAATAATAATTAATGTTAAAGACAAAAAATAATTAGTTATGACTAAGTTGTATGTTATTTCATAAATTAAAAAAAATTGATATCTACAATAGTTTTTATTATAAACTGGTATTCAATCTTAACTATCAAATTTTTAACTATTAATTACTTAGATTTTAAATTATTTTTAATATAAAATTATAAATTAATTGTTATAATGACTAATTATTTTTTAACTCTATATTCTTTGTTAGTAAATGATATCTTTTAGAGCAAATTTATACAGTTGTAGAGATAAAAAAAAATTGTGAAAAAATTATGCAAAACTTTACATTGTTTAAATATAAATTTAGTAAAGAATTATATAATATTTTTTTTATATATAGTAATAATATTTTTATAGAATAATAAGAAAAAGTGATATTAAAAATCTTAATAATGTAAGAATATTATAAATTGAATGGATAGATTTTTACTCCAGAAATATATAAAAAAAAAATTGATTTAATGAAGTTTACTGAGGTGATGAAAAGGTTGTTGGGCCCTTTGGGTTAAGATGACAAAAAAGCCCACATTAAATGTTGGTGCAGAATGGATGCTGACGCTGATATCTGATATCTGGTATCTAATGCTATGAATTGTGCTAGAGAGTTCTATTTTCATGAGAGAATTACAAGCATCCAATGAATGTGTATAAATTGGGAACACATCTTTAGGTCTCAAATAATTGGGTTGGTCTTTCACCACTCTTTGTCGCTCCTTTTCGTTTTCGCCCTCTCTACTCGCTCATTGTCTCTCTGGTACACCTCTCTCTTTCATTTTACGGATTTTGAATTTTAATTATGTTCATCTGGTTTCGTCTTATGCTTCATCATTTTTCATTATTAGCTATTGTTTGTTTTGTTTCACTGATCTTCCTGTTTAAATCATCTTGTTACCATGCTTTTTGGTTCATTGGTTCTGTAATTGAAATTCGGTATATGCAAATAAGCGTTCTGGCCTTCTTTTCTGAGGCCTTTCTAGGGATTATGATGAAGCAGCTTGGGTTTGAAGCAAGTGTTTACATTTACACAAGAATTTAATAAACATATATAATCATTAATTAGGCTTCATAAGGAGAATTCATTATGATTAGATTTTTCTGAAAGAGCTTGTATTGAATCCTTGATTAATGTTTGAATGGTTTTTGCGTTTTTATTGCGTTTTAATTACCCTGATTGCAACCTGTATTTTCAGTGAATACTGCACATAGATAGAATGCAAGGACGCGGGGGTGGCAGGGATCCTTTCTCCAATTTTGGTGACCCTTTTGGTGGGTTTGGAGGGTTTGGTTCCTTAGGACCTCCCAGGAGTTTAATCTCAAGCTTTTTTGGGGGTAGGGACCCGTTTGACGATCCTTTCTTCACCCGGCCTTTCGGAGGGATGTTCGAATCTAGTCCCTTTGGTGGTCCTACTGGATTTCCTTTTCCACCGGGTTTGCATCCATCTGGGTTTCTTCAGCAGCAAGTCCCAGGGATGCTTCCATCTGGGTTTCTTCAGCATCAATACCCAAGGGCGTATCCGTCTGGGTTCCTTGACCGTCAAGCTCCAGAGCCTAGCAGGCAAAGGGGACCAATCATTCAGGAATTGGACTCTGATGATGAAAACGAGGACACAACAGAGGAGAGGAAAGAAAATCCGAGAAAGCATAGTAGGTCAAATGATGAACCCTCTGTTGAATATCCAGATGATGAAACTGAAGGTAATGCATGTCTTTTCCCGCAGCAGTAGGTGCTTTTGCTCTATCTCCCAAAAGGGGCAGCTTGGATTTGCTTAGGCTGATTATTTCTAGTTCATGTTGCAGGGAAGAAGAGCAGACATTTGCACTCTGGAAATGAGTACAACGGAGTTATTACAACTGGACCTCAGCATCAATCTCAAAGCTTCTGCTTCCAGAGCTCAACAGTCAGCTATGGTGGTGCAAATGGAACATATTATACTTCCTCAAGGACAAGAAGGGCTGGGAGTGATGGAGTAAGCATTTGAATTGTTGATTAAAAGCTATAGTGAGATTTGCAGAATGTTATTTTTCTGATACCATTTTTTCTGTGTTAGGTGACCTTTGAAGAGATCAAGGAGGCTGATAGTTCAAAAAGAGAAGCTTCTCACTTAATTTCTAGAGGCATTCATGGCAAGGTATTCTGATATTATTCTCTTTGGTTGCTATGGTAGATTCACTAGGTTTGGTTTTGGAATAACTTTTGTGGTTAACTTTTTAATGCTTTAACTTATAACAGGTCTCTAACTGATGTTATTTTACTTATATGTGATGTTTTATAGGGTCATTCTCTCTCCAAGAAACTGAATTCTGATGGTAGGGTGGATAGTATGCAGACTTTGCACAATATAAATGAAGGTAGGTCATTTATCTGATATTCATGAATCTATGGTGGTGATATCATATGACCATAGTAGTCAATGGTTCCATTATAGTGCTGCTATAGCAATGTTGCCTAGGGTTGCATTGCAGCTATGGGCCCTTCGATGGAAGGCTTGCCTGTTATTTCTTTCTACAGCAGTGACTCCAATGGATAACTCTCCTCTGTGTTTCCAGCTAATCCACATTCTTTTGGAACTCTGGCAGACCTTTCGTGGTCTTTCCTCTGTTCTCATCCTTGGGGTTCTGTTCACATCAAAGAGGAGCTTATGTTTTGTTTTTTTGCAATTGTGTGTATAATATGCTATACGTCTGTTTTGTTTTCTCCTTTTTCACTGTTGTTTTCAGTTCAGATAGGTAAACCTAACAGTGGCCTTTGTCGCTGTACTTTTCTTTTTCCTTTTATATTACTTGCTTGATCCTTGTTATTGGAGTGTTTGGATAAAATTATGACTTTAACTATTAATATGCCATTAATTATGGCTATCTTTGTAGCATTTATATACTTGTTTGTAATAGAAATTATTTAATTTGTGTGTAGAAATTATGTGGTTGTGATCATCCTTCTATCAACTATCGTGTGATATTGGTTTTGAACCACTATCCAGGATATGACATTACTTTCACACTTTCATATACTTGTATGTCAGCATTCCTGAAAGGTTTTTGGGTTGTGATATTGTAGATGGACTTTCTGGCTTTGAAGAAGAATGGAAAGTGAAGGGTCAAAACTATTTGCCTGGATGGACTGGGAGTATTGGTGCGTAATTATCTCTATTCACTGGAAAATATCTCTACAATTTACCAGATAATATTTCCAGTTATATGTTTATATATATGTACCCAAAAGTTTCCTTAACGATACTGTTTTGTAAAAATCTCTGCTAAATAATGTAATATATTCATGGGATTACAAGTATTAATGTTCTTGAATAACTAAAATTGAGGAAATTAAAGTAATTTACTGCAGAACTAGATTATCAATAGTGTGTGCTATGGTGGTAGAGAGGTTATGGGTGCTGCTTTCACACTATAATAGCACGGTTTAGTGTCATGGCTGTGGGGGCATGTTGCGTACTTGTGTGCAATTTGGCTTGCAACAGTGAAGTATTCCCAAAACTTTAAATGCCCTTAAACCTTAAGTTTTGAGTTTTAATAATACAGGGGTGTTTTATGTATTTGCACAAGTTTTTGTAGAGCAACGTCTTTGTGTTCTCACCTGCATTTTCCCCCTGTTCTTTTTGTTTCTAGTGTTTTCTTTTCTCTTTGAAGAAAAGTGGTGCATTTTTAATTACTTAATATGCATAAAAAATTCAGGATAGTGGTCATCCTGTGACAAACTATCCCAATATTGTGTTTGCATCTATCAAGCTCGGTAACTATAATACAAAAATGATTTACATCATTAGTAGTTTTTGACAGAAATCAGTTTAAGTAATAACATGCATTTGTACTATTTTCAAAGCTACTAGGTCCTCCATAAAATAAAGAACTACTAGTTCAGCTTTCTCATGAGCACTTTCGAGCACAACTGTTTCTGTCTTTCCATTTTCACTTCTTTTCTCCAATCTTCTTTCAACTCCCACATTTGCTCATTTGAAATAATTTTTCCAGTATGTTGCGGGTATGCTTCTTTATGTTCATATACTTTTGGTTATCTATTATATTTGTAAATTTTGTGGTTCGGAGCTGTCATGTATGCTTTTACAAAATTTGGAAAAGAACCAAACAAAATATCAATTTACATTGAGTAAAATAGTACTATGACATTGAAATAAATAGCAATAACCACTTGGGGTGATCTATATTTTTGTGCTAAAATACTTACACTATGGCTGTTGAGAGTTTATTTTAACTTTTAAAAGGAGCTGCGGTTCATTTGTTGTTTGTCTTTTTTAATTTGTTCTCTTCGGTGTTTCAGAAGCTAGCGGTAGTAATGGGCAGGCTGAGCAGGCGAGGCGGGGAGGTTGGGCACTTCCTTCTTCGGAGCATAGCCATCCGGTGTTAAGAATATCTGAAGCAAATGAAGTTGGTTCTTCTGGCGAACACCAGAGGGCAAGGGCACATTCAAATGCTAGCAGTCCATTCAACCGTCCAGGAGTAGGGCGTGGCCGAAATTAAGGCACTAATGTTGCAAAAATACTTAAACTCCATTATCAATGTACACAGCGTCTTTTACAGTTAATGTTTCTTCTTCCCTTTCCCTACAGGTATATGATGTTAGTACTGTTACTGTAATGTGTTTCTTCTTCCCTTTCCCAATAGGTATCTTCCCTTTCCCAATAGGTATCTTCCCTTTCACAATATGATATTCCCTTTCCCAATATGATCTTCCCTTTCCTAATAGGTATATGACGACTTTTGTCTTTTTTCTTATGCTTCAATAGGATGGATTTTTCCATTGAATACATAAAATTTACAGCGTCCTCTATCGTGATGCATGAGGTGTTTACTGTTTAGATGTTTTCTGGTGTGCATGAGATATTTTGACGCCAAGAACGTGTGCCTCATGTGTTTTGTTGCACCATGTCAAGAATCGATTAATTCTGCTTTAATTCATTATAAAGGAGTCATTTTGTTGTGGGGTGCATGAACGAGCCACTTACTGTTGGGTGGCGCTAAAGCTAGCAGAAGATATTGCAAAATTTATCATTTGGAGTTGGTAGATTACGTGCACAATTTGGAGTATTTAAAGGATAGAATAATATTAACTCCAATATTACAAATAACAAGTTCAATTAATGAGTGTATCGTGTAATTATTTCTAGGTGAGGAAAAGATATATATCATAGAACTGATTGAATTTGGAAAGCTGATAAGATATTGATATTCAACCTGGTTGGACAATATCTGAATTATTAATTCCGAGTAAGAGTATTTTATCATTATTAATAGAAAACAAAGGAGGACTTAAGAGAATACATTGAAGCTATATCCCTATAATTATTAATAATAATACTTATCCATTTTTACTTTTTCAAAACTATAAATTTTGTTTTATCATAATGGTTCTTATGTTGGATTTGGCACAATTAAGCACCTCTTTGTGAAAATAATGGTAATTTTCATGCAAATGGTATAGGTTTGGATGTTGTGTTCTGTGAAAGTAAAATTTGTTGGATCACTCCATTTAAGGAACACATTTATACCTAAATGAAATATAATATTACAAATTGATCAAGTAACAAATGTTTAGTTAAGGTTGACAAAAAATGAAGACATTAACCAAAAAAAAACTTTAAAACTTATGAGAATGAATAAATTGTTTCCGGTATAAAACTATGATATTACAAATAATTAAGTTGGAAACTTGTTCACCTCTTCTAGAAATAAACTCTGAAATGAAGATGCATAACATCAAGCTCATTCAGAATCAAGATAAAGAAAAGTTAAAAATAGTTTTTGCAAATTTAAAATTTGTGTTTATTATGTTTAAGGCTATTTAGTTTTATATTTTGGTTTTTTAAATTGTGAAATTTAT
>Ga0123342_1000518_pt1 | contig 61268 bp, 44 predicted proteins | sample Turbeawhitnodule_FD_89960 | JGI IMG/M metagenome (GOLD analysis project Ga0123342, IMG submission 89960) | Root nodule microbial communities of legume samples collected from Mexico - Turtle bean Mexico white nodule | ecosystem: Host-associated > Plants > Roots > Nodule | place: Mexico: Nepantla... | reverse complement strand
GAAGTGCCTCCTCACCTGGGTGCAAAAAACATACGAAAGTACTTGTTTGATCTTTTTCAGCGCAATACGGACCCGGAAAAATATTGCAGAAAGTAGGGCGAAATTTCACAAGTTTTGCTAGAGCCTTGGTTTGCACAAAATTCCTGAAAAATTCTGCCGAAATGGTTTTTTCCAGAAATTCCGCATAAGAATCTCCACTGAATTTGAAACATTACGCGACAGATTTCAGGTCAAACGGATGAGTATTCACCAAGGAAAAGAATGAAACAGTTTCACACTCAACTGAAGCTTCCTTTCAGTCCGGGCAGTGAGGAATAAAAAATTTCTTGCGAATCTTTTGGGACGAGTCTGGGGCCCAAATCTCAGCCTAAACTCAATAGACACAATGACGAATGTCTGGTATAAATTTCGTACCAAAATACCCAAGGAGGAAGGCGCAGTAAGTCCCAAACCGAGAGTGAACAGACTCGGTTTTCCAAAAACAAAACGTCCTAGCTTTTGTTCCCCGTATATTCTTTCTGTGATTTGTTTTTGGACGTGCCTCTTTACCTGGGCGCAAAAAACATACGAAAGTACTTGTATGAATTTTTTCAGCGCAATACGGACTCGGAAAAAAATTGCAGAAAGTAGGGCGAAATTTCACAAGTTTTGCTGGAGGATAGCCTTGGTTTGCACAAAATTCCTGAAAAATTCTTCCGAAGTCGTTTTTTCCTGAAATTCCGCGTAAGAATCTCCACTGAATTTGGGAAAAACGCGACGTATTTCAGGTCAAACGGATGAGTATTCACCCAGGAAAAGAATCAAATAGTTTCACACACAAACGAACCTTCCTTTCAGCCAGGGCAGTGATGAATAAAAAATTTATTGTGAATCTTGTGGGCCGAGTCTGGGGCTCAAATCTCACCCAAAACTCAATAGACACAATAATGAATGTCTTGTAAAAATTTCAGACCAAAATACCCAAGGAATAAGACGCAGTAAGTCCCAGACCGAGAGTCAACAAAATCGGTTTTCCGAAAACAAAACGCCCTGGCTTTTCTTCCCCGTATCTTCCTTCTGTGATTTGTTTATGGACGTGTCTCCTTACCTGCGTGCAAAAAACATACGAAAGTACTTGTGTGAATTTTTTCAACGCAATACGGACCCGGAAAAAATTGCATAAAGTAAGGCGAAATTTCACAAATTTTGCTAGAGGATAGCCTTGGTTTGCACAAAATTCCTGAAAAATTCTCCCAAAATGGTTTTTTCCTAAAATTCCACGTAAGAATCTCCACTGAATTTGGGACAAAACGCGACAGATTTTAGGTCAATCGGATTAGTATTTACCCAGGAAAAGAATCAAACAGTTTCACACTCAAACAAACCTTCCTTTCAGCCCGGGCAATGATGAATATAAAATTTATTGCGAATCTTGTGGGACGAGTCTGGGGCTCAAATCTCACCCAAAACTCAATAGACACAATGACGAATGTCTGGTAAAAATTTCATACCAAAATACCCAAGGAGTAAGGCGCAGTAAGTCCCTGACCGAGAGTGAACAAAACCGGTTTTCCGAAAACAAAACGTCCTGGCTTTTCTTCCCCATATCTTCTTTCTGTGATTTGTTTATGGACGTGCCTCCTTACCTGGGTGCAAACAACATACGAAAGTACTTGTGTGAATTTTTTCAGCGCAATACGGACCCGGAAAAAATTGCATAAAGTAAGGCGAAATTTCACAAATTTTGCTAGAGGATAGCCTTGGTTTGCACAAAATTCCTGAAAAATTCTCCCAAAATGGTTTTTTCCTGAAATTCCGCGTAAGAATCTCCACTGAATTTGGGACAAAACGCGACAGATTTCAGGTTAAACAGATGACTATTCACCCAGGAAATGAATCAAACAATTTCACACACAAACGAACCTTCCTTTCAGCCCGGGCAGTGAAGAGAAAAAAATTTCTTGCGAATGTTTTTGGACGAGTTTGGGGCTCAAATCTCAGCCAAAACTCAATAGACACAATGACGAATGTCTGGTAAAAATTTCATACCAAAATACCCAAGGAGTAAGGCGCAGTAAGTCCTAGATCGAGAGTGAACAAAACCGGTTTTCCGAAAACAAAACGTCGTGGCTTTTCTTCCCCGTATCTTCTTTCTGTGATTTGTTTATGGACGTGCCTCCTTACCTGGGTGCAAAAAACATACGAAAGTACTTGTGTGAATTTTTTCAGCGCAATACGGAACCGGAAAAAAATTGCAGAAAGTAGGGCGAAATTTCACAAGTTTTGCTAGTGGGTAGCCTTGGTTTGCACAAAGTTCCTGAAAATTCTCCCGAAATGGTTTTTTCCTGAAATTCCGCGTAACAATCTCCACTGAATTTGGGGCAAAACGCGACAGATTTCATATCAAACGGATGAGTATTCACCCTGGAAAAGAATCAAACAGTTTTACATACAAACGAACCTTCATTTCATCCCGAGCTGTGATAAATAAAAAATTTATTGCGAATCTTGTGGGATGAATCTGGGGCTCAAATCTCAGCCAAAACTCAATAGACAAAATGACGAATGTCTGGTACAAATTTCAGACCAAAATACCCAAGGAGTAAGGCGCAGTAAGTCCCAAACCGAGAGTGAACAAAACTAGTTTTCCAAAAGCAAAACGTCCTGGCTTTTCTTCCCCGTATCTTCTTTCTGCGATTTGTTTATGGACGTGCCTCCTTACATGGGTGCAAACAACATATGATAGTACTTGTGTGAATTTTTTCAGCGCAATACGGACCCAAAATAAAATTGCAGAAAGTAGGGTGATATTTCACAAATTTTGTTAGACCGGTTTGCACAAAATTTCTGAAAAATTCTCCCAAAATGGTTTTTTACTTAAATTCTGTGTAAGAAGCTCGACTGAATTTGGGACAAAACGCGACATATTAGAAGTCAAACGGATGAGTATTCGCCCAGGAAAAAAATCAAACAGTTTCACACACAAACGAACATTCCTTTCAACCCGGGCAATGATGATTAAAAAAATTATTGTGAATCTTGTGGGACGAATCTGGGGCTCAAATCTCAACTAAAACTCAATAGACACATACCAGTGCCTGGTAAAAATTTCATACCAAAATACCCAAGGAGTAAGGCGCAGTAAGTTCCAGACCGAGAATGAACAAAACCAGTTTTCCGAAAACAAAACGTCCTGCCTTTTCTTCCCCTTATTTCTTTCTGTGATTTTTTTATGGACGTGCATCCTTACCTGGTGCAAACAACATACGAAAGTACTTGTGTGAACTTTTTCTGCGCAATACGGACCCGGAAAAAATTGCAGAAAATAGGGCGAAATTTCACAAGTTTTGCAAGAGGCCTAGGTTTGCACAAAATTTATGAAAAATTCTTCCAAAGTAGTTTTTTCCTGAAATTCCACATAAGAATCTCAACTGTATTTGGGGCAAAATACGCAGATTTCAAGTCAAACTGATGAGTGTTCACCTAAAAAAAAAATCAAACAGTTTCACACACAAACAAACGTTTCTTTGAGTCCGGAGGTTTTCAACTGTCAAAGTAAAAATCAAAGGAAACTATCTTCCTTTTTGGTTTAGGTGTTTCTTCTCGTATGTGGGCATCGGGTGAATATGACTTCTCAACTTATCAAGTTGTTTATTTTTTCAATTAGTATTGCTAATTAATCTCAAAATTATCTAGCTGTTAATTTAAAAAAAAAAACTATATTCGGAGATCAAAATGTCATAAACTTAAAATTTAATAACCATCTTAAACTAAATTAATTCACACAATTTGTTTCTTAATTTCAAAAGTAATATCTCAATTAAATTTTGTGATCAAACAAATCATCTCTTTAAAACAGTAACATTTTCCTAACAACACAATTCATACCATTGTTTTTTAGGGAGAAAAAGTATTGGAAAAAATCTTCATGAATCTGTTAATGGTACAGGTACAGGTACACATTAAGATAATATTTGGTGTAATACATAGTATGATGAAAGATTCATACTGCTACCTAAACGTAACTGCTCTAAATTCAATGGGATAATACAAAATTATGAAATTTACATTGCTATGTACAGAAATGGTAGCAAGTAGCAAATGAAGTTCCATTTCCCTCTGAAATGAGTATCAAAATCCGTTAGGTATTGGTATTAGCATCACATATGCACCATGCTCCTTACTTACTATCTACTTTGGCAGATCATTTCAGCTACCTCACCCATTACGCTTGTCCCTCTAATTTCAAGTAGGCGCAGAGCCAAGTCTTCTTCATTCATCTGTCTTAATCCGTTGCTCATTCTTTTCAATATACCCACCTCAAGTTCCTGGATCCACAGTGGCGTGCAGCTCACCATCAAGCTCATAAACCCGGAAACATACGCACGCCAGGTGGCACAATCACAGCGAAGAGATATTTTTCCATCCAGTGCATTTGCAAGAAATTCTAAATGAATCCCAAGAACCTTTGATCGTCTTTTGGATGCTGGTGATGAAGAATCGATACCCCAGGCAAACGCCCCACCGAGTACAGCAAAACACGCAAGTGCATAACCTCTCAGCATAGCAACCACAACTCCAGGTTCTACCCCTTCCTGCTCTGACCCTTGCGCTGACAAAAACCAGGAAGGTAGAGTTTCTGTAATCAAAGATTGAACCAAACCTGAACCACCAGATATCCAAAGAAACGAAGCCCCAAGAAGAGCAGCATGCTTTACACGTGTCATTGATGCAGCAAGAGAAACCTGTCCGTATCTCATTCCATACTTTGTCTTCTTTAGCTTCTCCACTTCATCCTTCGGCAACCCACCATTGGCTATATCTCTAACCGAAAGCATTAAAAGAGATACAATTTCTTCTGTCAAGAACATGACATCTCTAATAGACCGGTGAACTCTTAAGTAGAGAAACCCAGGAGCAACCGGAGTGATCCCTCTGTAGAAGTGAGAACCAAATCCATGACCAAGGAGGGTGCCAACACCACCATTGTTATAAATACAGGCAGAACCAAGCCCAAGGGTAGAAGTAAAGCAACTTCTTAAGAGCTGAACTACAGCATCCCTGCTGTGGTGAAAGACAGTTGCAGAAGCAGAGAATACAAAAAAGTCACTCCAACGCTTCACCTTCTGAGCCCACAAAGCACCAACAATGGGCATACATGGCCAGGGACAGCCGGAAGAAAGGGCAATTAAAGATGGTCCAGCCAAAACAACGAAGCGTTCATAAGATTTGTCCAGTTTATATGTTATTGTGAGACTCAGAAAAGCTGCCAATGGCAAAGGAAGTGTAGCTGGAGCATTTCCATCTGCTTGAAGCAGTTAAAGAAGTAGTGTCAACTGATCGATTTTGTTGAAAGATAGAACAAAAAATACAAGAGATGCTGAAAACTGTCTGGACTACAGAAAGGAATTTTATGCAAGATAAATAGATACAAATAATTATAGAAAATTTATTCCTATAAAAACATGATATCTCTATAAATCATATTATAATAACTTTGATTCTAATTAAATATCCCTATGATTATAAAGATTCTAATTAAATAAGAAAACAAATCATAAAATATAAAAGAATTTACAACAAGTCCTATGAGATCATCGAAGATACTCAAATATTCTATAAGATATCATTGGATATTTCTCATATTTCTAACATAAATAGAAAACGTTCACTTCATTTTGGCTGATTCATATAAACAGAAAATGAAAACACGGTTTGTCAAAAATTGGAAACAATGAGTTGATATTTCTATGTCAATCATATAGCCCGTAGCTAATTGAGAATTTATTCATCACTCACGAGCTACTTCTAGAAAATAACTATGAATATGCAGAAACGTGACAGGTTAGTTGGTCTATGCGGAGAAAATGACAAATGCTGCAACAATCACCCAGGAACAGATAAATTGAACTTACAAAGAGGAATTCATCTAAAGAAAGAAAGTAAACTTGACAAACCTATAGCAAGGCTAGGGACATCAACACCTGTGGCTGCTAGAATTTTCTTAATTTGTTGCTCAACAATAGATAAATTTGCAGAAGGGCTTGGCCAATCAGTTCCGTTCATAAAAGCAGGCTTCCATATGCCCCGTGTGACTTCGGCTGACAAGTAGCTTATAATGGTTCCCAAAGTTGCTGGAAGAAAATCAGCCAGATCTTTGAGACCTAGATAAAAATCAGGCAGACGATTTACTAAGCAAACAACAGCATAAGAAAAACTTAAAAAAATAAGACATTAACAACCCACTTCAATGAATTCCCAAACTTACAATTTTTATATTAATGTACATTTATTCCAATAAGTTAATCTATGACAACTTAAAGAAGCATGGATTTACCTAGCATTAGGCCTAGCTTTCTTCTTCGAAGATACTACCAAGATTAATTTTTTTTAAAACATACCTTCTAATATTGTTAGATAATTTTATGGTTTTTTAGCTTAATTGCAAATTTCTGCATTACTAGTGATTTTGTCAGACAATTGGCACGCACTCCAAACATACCCATACTTGGAGTACACAAACTACATGACTAGTGATCACAAACCTATCTGGATTTGGGAGCAACGTAGGAGCAGGACAACACACATGTCCAAGTCTTCTTTTAGGTCCTCCTCAATTTTAGTTAGACATGCAAAGAGAAGGTGCCTCTTCTCTTGCATCCTCCTCCATTTATTTACCTTGCAAATCCCCTCTAAGTACTAACTCCTCCAACTAAGTATAATAACTTTCTTAACTATCTTCCCAACTCCTAGCAAACACTATTTATTTCACTGACAAGTGGACAAGGACAATCAAGTGAATGAGACAAAAATTACATGAGATTTTGGTAGAACAATATCACTTTTACGAAAAAAACACGTAATCAATCTTTTCACTTGCTAAGTTATTCCGAGAATCATGAGTCATGTTCAATATTTGATCTTTTCACAGGACATCTTTATTCCACAGCTCTGACATTCTCACATTTTAAAACATGAAAGCCTCAGTATAATCCTAAAACAGTTATTAATGATAATCAATTAAAAAAAAGGCTTGAATATATCCATGAGTGAACTGGGCAAACCTGTAGCCAATTCACGGGGAGAGAGTCTTCCATGAGCACAAGCAGCAAGAGCAGCATCAAGAACAAATGGAGTTGCTTCAAGGATGTCCCATGCAGGCACTTTGAGTTTCATCAGAGCATCATCCAATGAAGAGCAAGATGAATTACTGCTTCCTGAAGTTGTAGGTGTCAATGACTGAGCACTTCGATTTATTTTCTTGCATATCATGCTTAGTAGCGCTTCAACAATCTGAGAAACTGGCCCCCCAGGTGCAAGAGTAGAACAGGTGGATGCAATACATTCTCGATGTTGCCGATACCAAATGTTTAATTTTGGAAAGGAATCCATAAATAAAGGCTCTAAAGAAAAAGTTATCATTTTTGAAAATCTTCTACAACTTACTCGATCTCTTGGTGATTTCCCAAAGGATGCTAACATACAATTCCGAATCAATAAAAGGTACTCAGGACCTAACTGTGATCCTAATGCTGGAGTTGCTGCACCACCCATCACGTGCTCAACAGGTGGATGATTAAACCGCCATAATCTCAGCAGGAGAATAAATGCATTAGAGAACACTCCATGACAAGTGAGTTTTTCACCCGTAACAGCAGTCCATGAGACATTAGGAACAGATGATCCAAAAGCTTCGCATATTGGCATCAACACAGCAGCAAGTAGCGGAACCTGAAAGAAGAAAGTAAAATGACTGCATAGAATAGGATAACAAACTAAAAGCTTCAATAGTTATTATTGTGATTTCACATGGACTAGGGAAGGGACCAATGTAGTTCTTATAAGACTCTAACAATCTTCACCTTACAAATTGGTTTTATGGGGCTTGAGTAAGGCCCTGAACTTTAATTCTAATATGGTATTGAAGCATATCCCAGATTTTTTATTGGATTACCATATTTGCGTACACTCTAAATGTCTATTCCTAGGCATCATGGGTGATGTTAGTGGGCCACCAACATTTGTCTTCACTCTAGATGTCCAGTCCTAAGTGTGAAGGAACATGTTAATCCAACATAAACTAGAGATATAACCAATGTAACTATAAGACTTGGACATTCTTCACCTTAAAACCAGTTTTGTAGGATTTGGGTCCGGGGCCTTAAGCACATATTCTAAGACGATATCAGAATTTAATATAGATCCTTCGTTGGGTCACTCATTTGTCTATTCCTGTGCATGAAGGGGTATCGCTATTGGGCCACCCACATTTGTTCACATTCTAGATGTCTAGTCTTGACCATCAAGGGTTGATTGTTGAAATCGCCCAACTAGAGATAAATTCAATGTAGTCCTTATAATGCTTGGGTAATCTTTTTCTTACAAGCTAGTTTTGCTGGTTAAACCCTAAACCCAAATTTTAAGAGTTATTAACAAATCATTTCTTTGGAAAGAAAAAAAATAATTAAAATCATCTTTTATTGATAGCGCTTTAAATTTTCCTTGTCTGTATGCATAGGGGAGGGTTGTTCTCAAAAGCATTTATCTCATTCATATCAGTTTTCCCTTTTCTTTTGAGTGAAAAAAGAATGTAGACCACTTGCTATATTAAATCAGAACATACCACACCGTGTAGGGAGAATATCTGAATACTGTCTACAGATGAAATTCCAACCAGAAGGACATTCAACAAAGGAGCATGGTTGATCAAATAGCTTTCAGTCCCAGAATATTTAGGAGGAACTGGAGGTGAAAGCATCTTTACAATGAAAAAAACAATATGTTCCTGCATCAAAGATAATCATTATAATCATGAAAGTAAAAAATCAAAAAGGGAAAAGGAAGGGAAGCAAACAAAATGAATTATAAAGAATAAAACAAAAATGAAAATAAAAAAGAAAATGGTGTTTGGGATCACCTGCACATTCCAACCACGTACTAAAGATGCCCCACAAAGAATGGTAGCAGCAGATATCTTTTCATCATCCGAGCCATTGATTGCAAATTCAAATATTTTCTCGATCTCTGCTAAGCTTCCATTACATCCACGAGCTTAAAATCAGTTGCATTACGACTGGTAAATATACAAAATAGAGCATCTGATACCCCAAACTTCAGGAAACAGAAAGGTATAACTGAAGCCCAAGCATATTACAGCCAATTGGACAGCCACCACTTTCAAAAACACATTTATGCATACTTTGAATATGTGACTCTATTTAATACCTATGTATGCCTTTCTACTTTGCCTCTGAAACAAGTAATTTTCTGTTTTCTTTACCAAATGAAATAGGGTCCTTTATCCAAGATACATGGGATGGGGCAGTAATAAACCAATAGACATGCTACTACCTTGCCCAAGTTGAATTAAGCAAGGTACTCCTTAACAACTCTTTAATAATATATGCAGTGTATCTATGGTATTTCAATACTAACTCTGCTGTGTTACTACGTATTTTGCAAACCACATTAAAGACTACTACAAATTAAAAAAGAAACAGCAAAAAAATTCATGATAACACAATTTTCTGTAACTATAAAATCTTGTTTTTCCTTTCTTATTTGGGGGGGCAGAGAGATAGACAGCAGAATAAATACTGTAAAAAAAATTAGATTATCATAGGGAAACTGAAAAGGAAACTGAAAAGGAAACGGAAAAGTGAAATAGAAAAACTAGACAAAGATAATAATTTTCTGAGTTGTCGATGCTGCTTTGCCATGTGGAAATAGCACTCCTACAGAGCACATGTAATGTATGACTGTAGAAATATTATGAGGTAGCAGCATACCTAGAAGCAGGAGTTGCAACTAAGACATTAACCAATTGAGGAGCCAGTGGTGATCCCTTCATTAATGATGACCAGCTAGGTAAATGGTTAGGAATACTATGAGGCAGCTGATTGAAAGGTGCACTAACATAACCAGGCCAGAAATACGCTGAGGTATCAAGCAGATGCCTGGCAATACAAGCCTCCACAATCAGATGCCTTAAGTTACCAGCTGCAAGAAAACACATGATGAGCTATCACTCTCAAACCAAAGAGGTTTAATCAAGGGCCCAAGACAAACACAAAATATACCCCTACGAGACCACCACATCTGAGCAAAATAATCAGAAGGAAACAGAAAACTTGATCATTGACAACAAAAAATATCAGGAGCATGATAGACATTGAGCGAAGGTTAGGTTGAATGGCCTTGAAATTTATTAAGGAACAATTAACAGTATAAATGAAAGCAGACCCGTATTTGGTCCATGTTGCCAGTTTGCACTCATTAGTATGCCTACATTGTCATTTTCTTAATCATGAAATATCCTTACATGTTAATTGTAACTGTACAAAAGATACAAATGAACAAAGGAGCTTTAATTGTTCTTTAAGTTGTCTGCTTTTATTAGGGCCTTCAGCTGTGAGTTCTTTCTATAACCAAACCAAACACCACTAGAGTTTCATATTGTAAGAGCAATTACTTACAACAATTGGTGGGCAAGTCATTCACATTCGTATATTCCAAGTATCCACTATGTCCTGATACAAACAAAGTAGCCTTGGCAGCAGCCTGATTGCATCCCCAAATAACAGATTGTGGTGGAGTGAGTAAATCTTCATAATCACCCAATAGCTGTAAGCTGATAACCAATTCCCCACGACGCTCTCCCAAAGCCTGTTTGTCCATCCTTTGATTTGTAGGGCTACGTTCAGCTTCTTCAATGAGTTCCCCTTCCTCTTCTTCAATAAGGTTGGCAACTACAAGGGTAGTAATGCACAATAACATACACAAGCAGGTATCAAGGCGAGGCACTGGACCCTCACTTGGATCCCTCTCCTAAAAAATGGGGGAATATATACGTCTTAAAACAAGTGAACAGAGTCCAATAGCATCGAAAATTAGAATCATTAATTGCATTTTGTATAGAACCAGTAAATCAGTTTAATGTAAACCGACCAAAAGAATCAAAATATAACAGATATGTTGCAATATCTTATGTTTTTTGGGTGACTACTTCTTATCTTACACTTGCTAAGTTCATCAAGCAGTTTCTCTCTTTCTCTCTCCCACACATAAAAAATGTTTGTCCCAGCCCAAAATATGAAATTACTAGTCTGCATTTGCTTTCAGGAATTCCCCTTTTCCCTCATGGAAGAAATAATCTCTCCTACAGCAAATTCTTGTTAATTAGTTTTGCTTGGATCAACTCTTACCCTTTGAACTAGCCGTAGTGCTGCAATCCATAAACCTAAAAAAGCACAGTGCCATGTAGCACCGTTAACTGCGTGCAAAGCCTTAACCAACCCTGCAATAAGCCAACAATCACTTCAACCAAGCAGCTCAACAACGCATGAAAAAAAAAATATCTTATCATTGCTAGATTCACCGTAAGTCCAGTAACCATTGCGCCACTGAAATTTATGCTTACCGGTAAGAACTTCTACAGCGCTAGCTTCTGCCACGTGATTTCCATCCATTGCATCCTCAAGGATAAGATCAATTGGAAGCCAAAGAGAAGACCAATTATCATTACAAGATTGAACCGCGCAAGAGCCAGCCATGACGGCATTGAGTTCCAGCTTGGGTGTCGATTTCCATTCAGAAGACAACGCCTTAATCCCAGGAGCGGAGTTAAAATTCAAAGGCAAGAGAGAGTCAGGAGTGACATGCTTCAAGCTCCTCAACACTGTCGAGTTCGCGGCAAGCCTCTGAAGCTGGTGAACAAAAGGTCCCCAATGCGCTGGCCTACAAATAAACATGCACCGAGTCAGCGAAAACCTAAACAAATACAGTTCTCAAGGTATTTTTGTCACTGTTCTCTAATCAGAATCAGCTTGAGAATAAGCATAACTAATTCAACTTCAATTCTGACTATAACAAGTTTTGGTGTTGCGTGATAACACAAACGCGGCAGCTAAAAGGAGTAATTTACATGTTTCGCTGAACCAGAGAGAGGATTCTTGAAGTGAGCTTGTGGTGAAGAAAGCGAGAGACGGTCTCAATAGCCATGGCAGTGTTTTTGCGATGCAAGCTGTCTTTGGTGAAGTTGGAGGGGGCGTCGATGAGCATGTTGTCGACATCGGGATCGGGGAATCTGGCGATCCATCGGGGCTTGTGTTGGAGCAGTCCCTCGTCGTCCAAGGAAGCTTCGAGAAGCTGCGAGATGACGGTGAAGAGGAAGTGGACGAGAACGAGGCCGGGGTGGGGGTCGTGGGAGGAGTAGGCCTGGGAGAAGCGAAGGGCGTGGTGGATGGAGGCCATGACCTTGGGGTAGTTGGGGAAGTGGATGTGGGAGGAGAGGGAGAAGGCGTGGCGGTTGAGGAGGTCGATGTAGAGCGCGTAGGCGGCGGGGTGGAGGTGGCGGTGGGGGAGGACGCGAGTGGAGAGGAGGGAGAGGGCGAGCAAGGGAGGGAGGATTCGAACCGCCATGGCTTTCTCTAGAAGCTTCCAAGCGAGTGGGACGTGGTTGTCGAAGCAGATGTAGGAGACGAGGCGGTGCGCGAGGTCGACGGAAGGGAGGGAGACGCCGGCGGAGTTGAGGGCGGAGCTGACCTGAATTGACCACAGCAAAGGGTCCGTCTTCTTATCCTGCGCCCACTTGGTTACTTCCATAACTCCCTCCCACACCATCTCTCCCATTCACCGATCGATCTCTTCGATTCTCGATTCCCCAATTCCTTCGATTCCCCAATTCACACTCTCACCATCTTCGTCTTCTCCAAATCTTCTTCTTCAAATTCTTCAAATTCTTCTTCAAATTTTGAAAAGTCCGCTTCCACTCACTGTTCCAAACGTTACCAATTCTAATATCTCTTCCTTTAAATCAGAAAAACATTTATTAACTGTATGAGATAAGGTTCCCACATTTTTAAATTAACCGAACTTCAGTATTCAAACTTCGCATAAACTAAACATTCTTTTACAAAGCATTCCAATATTTCGTCAACGTCTTCTTCTCCTTCTTCTCTTTCTTCTCTTTTCACGCACTCCACCACTCACTTCATTCAAACAACCAATTCTGGGCCTGGGCCTGGCCCATGCGACCCATACTTTTCTTACGCACCCCATAAATATACATTTTCCTCAACTCAAGCACATTGACTTAGACAAAGAGGGTGCAACTAGAATTTTGAGGTGGATAAAAGTTATCAACATTTTTGTTAAGTGTACGAAGGTGAGTCTCATTTTCTTAAATTATAAGACATATTCATCCACATTTTCTCGTACCTAAGTTTTATATATAATAAAATATGTTTTCTTTTGATTCGTATATTCACTTACATTAATTTTCTGAATCATACAAATGTGATTGCTGAGTTGATGTAAATATGAAAGATATCTGGTAAACCAATATTTATTGTGTTTTAATGTGGTGGATGTAGATAAATAGGAAAGTAATTTAGTTACACACACCTAAATATGCTATTGATAAAATATGATTGTTTTGAATATAATTTTTAAATTAAGATTTGCGTTTTATCATATCAAATTTTGTATGTCTCTTAACGATTTGTATATGCATTTTAATGTAAATCTTCATTGTTTATGTTTAATTTTTAAGAGGATGGGTATGATTCCAATGAAGATAGGTTAGAACACAATAAATTTACTTTAAAGTAGAACTGTACGAGAAAAAAAATGATTTTAATGATCTAAATACTACCTTAAGGTAGAATTGTACGAGAAAAATAAATAATTTTAATGATCTAAATATTTATCAACATGAAGATATTAATAAAGTTGTCAAAATTATAATTTTAAGTTATATATCATTTGGATTTAAGAGTATGTCTTAATAAGGATGAAGTTGGTCTCTCAAACTTGATTTATGTCTGACCAAAATATGTAGTGAAGAAGGCATGTGTAATGGTAAGAGAAAAACAAATAAATGTGTAAAACAAAAATAAATTAGTTGGATATGCTATGTGTATATCATTCAAATTAAGAATATGAATATAAAGATAGAAGAGAGTCACAACTCACACTCATTAAGAGACTTTAGAAGAAAACAAAAAGGATAATATAGAAAGAGAATTCAATACACGATACCCTTTTTCCCCCTCCATGATCCTTAAATCAAGTAGTCACTCTACTTTTTCTCTCACTATTATGTGTGTCCCTTCGTTTCTTATCCTATGACATGTGTCACATGCCTCCAACTGACTAAGATTCCTTTCCTTGGATGCTTAGTCCTGCAATAACATTTTTCTTTATATTTGAGTCCCTTAAGAGTAAGTCACCTTCTAGACGAAATGTTGGGCTTAGGGCAATCTCTTCAAAATATTTAATGAGAATGATAGGGAGGACGTTCTGTTACCAAAATTTTAGGAGCTCGTGAAACAAAATCAAATTATTTGATTCCATAACTCATTTTTTTTTTTTGTATCTTAAATTCCTTGCTTCTCAATTATGTTTTTCAGTACTTAAACTGCATTATGAAGCACTTAAGGTAGGAATGACAATGCGGGTTGGATCGCTTCACATAAACGTTGGCTCGCAGGCTTGTGGTCATCCTGCATAAGGAAAATTTCTTTATAAAAGTTATAGATATAAATGTATCTTAATAAAATTTCATTAATCATAAAAAAATTTCATTATGAAGCAGTAATTGTCCTGGGAGGCAAGAGATGTACGTAAGAGGAGGAACGACATTGAGGATTGGTTGTGCATTATTTTTAGGGATTGAAATTAAATTTTAAGATATGCGAGTTATGCGGGTTGGCCCATCCTGTCTCGTACATGGCTCGTGGATTGTAAATTATGCAGGACAAGCCAACGGGTTAAAATAGTTAATCCTCCTCGCATTTTTTCCTATCGATTCACATATCACCCTGCATGACCTGTCTTGCATTACCATCCCTAACATAAAGGATTTCTCCCTTTAAATACGATACATAATAGGATGGAAAGGGCACTTGAACTTTGTCAATCCTTCTCCGAACAAAAACAAGTTATATTTAGAGTATTTTCATTTCATGGTTAATACTTAACATGATATTAATTTAATAGTTATTTTGGAGGAATATTTGATATGTTTAAATGATAAATATTGGTTAATTAAGTTTCCTATTTCATTGGTATGCTAAAAAATTTTAACAAGCAAAGTTTGCAACAACTTCTCCAAGTCAACCACAACTTAAAAATAAATTCTTTATTCATTGTTTCATAAAGAACTTCGTCGTCCGAGAGAGACAAAAGGATTAAAGAATCATTTTTCTCCTTGAGTTCTTAGAAAAAACTCCTCCATATGTGAAATTGTGCCAAATAGAGGCTTCCAGATTCCTTGTTCTTTTAGTAGAGCACACATCTTGATGCGCCACAAATTAAAATTGTTCTACCAATTTTTATTGTGTTTGTCATCTTCCTAAAAAAATCTTAATGAAAAAAGAAACAAACAAAATAGACTAGCCTTGGTTAAGGACCACCAACCTATGAATACAAATGAAATATAAATGAAGATTTGATACCAATTTGTTGGAGGAATTCGGATAAAGAAATTCATAAATAAACACAAAGAACATTAGATGATTTAATGAACGAAGTGAAAAACACGTATGAAAAGATAAACATATTCCATAATTTTGTTCATGGAGAATAGGAAAGAGTAAATCACATGGATGGTGAATACAAATTACACAACCACGTATAAATTCAACTTTGAACTATTTAAATAAGGTCGAGCATATATAAACTAAGTACAACTATACCTAACCATGTAACAAAATAGCACAAAGTCTAACTACGTAAATATAACAATGATTATGAGTACACGCTTTGAACATATGTAGAAGACAAACAAATTTCATCAAACGATATCCATTAAACACTCATCCTATGACGGGATGAGTTACCAAATAAATATATGTTCAAAACAAACAAACAAAAAAATTTCTTAAAAAAAATTAAAAATAACAGGTTAGTCAATCAACTCATCTTATGACAAAATGAGTTACCAATTCCAACTCGTATAACTTAGTTAGACCAATCCATCTCGTCTCGCTTTTTCAAACAAAAACAAATCAAACTAAAACAAACTAAACTTAACCCTTTGATATTTAGTTGTAGTAAGATAAAAGTCTCCTAAGATAATGAAGACATGTAATGTAGTAATAAATGAATGGATAGAAGGAAATGTATAGTTGTATAATATCGACCGGACCACTAAAAAACTAAGTTAGGATAATCATGAAAAAAAGGATATATATATATATATATATATTTTTATTTTTATTTTTATTTTTATTTTTATTTTTTTTTATTTTCTATTTTTTTCTAAAATGTTTCTATACACTATGTTAACAGAAAAACAGCAAAAGCTTTTCAATATACGAAAGAAAAAGCAACACGTTATCCTCGATTTCATTGTAACTTGGTGTTGTCCACAATTTTGTTTAAATGGTGAGGACCACCTCACGTTTTGTCACCATCACAATAAATTTTCTTATCTTAATTTCCTCAAATAAAAAAAATAGTCATATCAAGATTTTCCCAAAAATATTTATAAATTGAATATGCAGTCTAAATAAATATTGCACATGTTTATTAATATCGAATATCTTAAACTCACATGTATTCACGTTTTTTACATGACAAATACATAATGTTAAAGACCTTTCAAAGTTTTCAAATTTAAAAAACCAAAAAACTTACAAAATTTTAAGTATTACAACTATATTTATATATATATATTTATATTTATATATATATATATATATATATATATATATATATTTATATAAATATAAAAAGTTTTCATGTTATGCTACTTGACATATCAGCTAGGCTGACACATCAAGTAACAACAATCATTTGTTATTACATAAACAAAAAATATTATTAAAAAAAAGAAAAAGAAAGAAAATACAAAAATATGGGAGGACTAGACCAAAACTCATATGTTAACAAAAACGATACATAGGTAGAGTATACCTATTAATAAAGAATTCTAAGAACAGACTATATGGAAGTCTATTATACCAATGAAAGGATTTTTTATGAATCAATCCTAAATTAATCAACTTATCAATACATGCATTCCCTTCACGAAAAATATGAGTAACCTTAAACTTGATTTTTCCACAATAATTAAGACAAGTATTTCATCGATTACGAAACATCCAAGGAACATTTGTCCTAGTAGTAAACGCAACACAAATCAAGGCAGAGTCACATTCCAGCCAGACATTAGTAAGATCCAACTTTTGAGCTTCCTTCAAAGCATATATAACTCCATAAAATTCAGCAACCAAAGCAGTCTGAACATCAAGAAACACAAAGAAAGCTCCAATAAACTCCCCCATACTCCCACGAAAAATACTTCCACAAGCGCCAAGACCTGGATAACCCCTAGCAGCCCCATCAGTGTTAATTTTAACCCAGCCTGGTAAAGAAAACTCTCATCTAACAAGAAGAGGACGTAGAACTTTACCAGTACGAGTGTTAATACCAAAAAAATTGAGCACATTGAAATCAAACATATCATTCTTCATTGAAGTTTTAGACGAATTACCCACTAGACAAGTTAAATCTTTAATAACCAAAATAGCCATAGAAACTTCAATCTTATCCTGAAAACGAGTATAATTCCTCATACGTCATATCATCCAAATAGAAAAAGTTATCACAGCTAGCTTAACCAATTTAACCAACGGATTACCATCACTCTTAATAAAAGAAAGAATATCATCCTTATTAGAGAAATCATAAGTAAGAAAAATGTGTTGAACCCAACTCCAAATATGCAAAGCATTAGCCCATTCAAAAAAAAATATTTATAAGAATTAAAATCAAAACTCATTTATTTACCAAATGAAAACATATTTAAAATGTTTTAAAACATAATTTTTTATGTGAAAAATATTTCTCATACAAAGCTTTTTATGTTTATATAGTTAATAATATAAAACCTTGCTAAATTTATACTTTAATTTAAGTATTCATTAGAATTTTATTTGATGTGGTTTGTGACTTCTAAGAATATGCCTATAAGTAACATAGTTACTAGAACAATCGACCACTTAATAATTTGTTATAAAAGTTTATTGAACTCTTTATATAATTATTTAATTATGTTTTAAATAAATGTTATTTAGTTCTATTTTGATAAATTATGTTTTACTCTGAAATTGAAAAAACTAGGTATATCACTTAAAGTCTCTCTAATTATAAAACTTTCAAGTTTTAGTTTGTTTAAGTTAAGGAAGTCATTAAAAATAAAAATTAATAATAACTAAAATTTTAAATTTTGATTTATGTAATGAAAATTTAGTGCGATGGGTGGATAAATATATAACACGTTTTTCTTTAGAAAAAGGTAAGTGTATGAATAGTGGACCATTTTTTTTTTAGGTAGACACATTTATAGTGGTGCAATTATCAAGTTGCATGACAATAAGTAACTTTTCTCATGTGATGATTCATTTTTATATAAATAGAAATTGATGATAAAAGTCAAATTTAAATAATTTACAAATGTTGAAACAACTTGAATTCATGAATGTTCTTAACAAATAAAGTTTATAACTCAAATGCATTCAAATATAAATATAGAAGATGGAAAAAGATAAAGTTATCAAATATAGAAGAAGAGGTGGTAATCAATAATTTAAATACTTTTCCTTACATTATTATTTTGAGTTTCACTAAAAAAAATTATTAAATAAAAACTAATTTTAAAAATAAGAAATAATTAATTACTATATTAACTAAATTAAATATTATTTAAAAAAAATATTAATATCTAAATTAATTTTTATTATTAATAAATATTTTTTAAATTAATATTTAATTAATTATCAAGATTTTAGTTATTAACTTTAGAATATAAATAATTAGTAATTAAAATTTTGATAGCTAATTAGATATTAATTTAAAAATTATTTATTAATAATAAAAATTACTTGATAATTTTTTTTTTTTAAATGATATCTAATTATGTTATAATAAATTTATTATAAAATAATGCAGAAAAAAATCAGTCAAAGTTATGGTAAAATATTAATATAATTCGATTTGAATTGATTTTTTTATGTAATTAAAATAAAACCTATATGAAGGACGGTTAATTTTTATGTTTAGTTAATGATGCTTTTTAATATAATTCTCAGTTTATTTAACCAATAACTTTTAAGTTTTGTATAGAATGAATAACTTAGATACTGTTTAAATAAATAAAAAGTACTTAAATTAAAATATTCAATTTCTGTCTTACAAAAAAATCAAAAAGTTAAATTTTTATTAATAAATCCAAGTAAAAATCAATATCTTTGTTAATAAAATATTTTATCATTGTTCTATTGTTCTTGTATAGGTTAGAAATATTACATCTTTGTTGTTGTATATAATTTTTGGTAATATCTCAATCATCATCACCCTCTTATACTGTTATCTAGATGTTTATAATTATTTTTATCATTCAAATTTAGATTATGTGATCATAAAAGTTTCTTACGTCACATCATATACATATAAAAGTTAGAATATCTTATCCTTTTGGATTAATACACTTGTTTTTCCTCAAAAAAATAATCTATATTCACTTTTATTTAAGTGGTATGAAAATGTATTGTAACTTTAAATAATTATCCAAATAGACATGTCCTAAAAGTTTTCTTTTAACTTTTTTAACAAAGTTAACCAAAGCTGTTATATTAAATCGACTTCAATTTGTAAAGTTGTAGTTTTAGTGATTGGTTTAATTTTTGTAGTTTTTTTTAATGTATACGTATAAAATGTATGGGTGATAGGTTTTTTTGTTTCCGTTTTATTTTGTTCTTCTGAATGATATTTTGAATAAAAATGTAGGAAATGATATTCAGAGTCAATCTTTATTATATGAAAAAGTTTATAACATCTTTATTCACTACAAGAAAAAACATAAAATAGAAACCAATCAAAATTGGTTTCTATTATTGTTAAATAGTTTTAGAGACCAAATTTAGAAACTAAATAATTGGTAGTTAAAACCTTGGTTGCTAATTAAATACCAATTTAGAAACTATTTAACAATAATAAAAACTAATTTAGAAACCAATTTTTATTTTAGTTTTTAAAATAGTTTCTAATTTAGTTACTATTGCAACTAATTATTTTGGTCTCTAAAAATTGGTTTCTAATTGATGATTTTCTTGTAGTGATTGTTGCATTACAAAAGGAGGTGAAAACTTGTTTTTCAAAGTGACGGAGTCAATGCCAACGAGGGTGATTGTGTGGAAGGTGTTGGGAGTAATGATTGGATGATGTTGGAAGTAATATTTTGCTGAGTGAAAATTATTCAATTATTTTTTATTAACTAAATATTATTTAAAATACCATTTTTTTAAAAATAGAAGTACATTTTTATTATACACTAACAACCATTTTAAAAATGGGTTTTTGAAATTTATCTATATTTTTTTGAAAAATAATGATATATTGACAATTTTATTTTTTTATATAATTATATTACAACCCTCAATACTATTATTTTAATATTTTTTATATATAATTTAATTATAAATTTACTTCTTATTATATATATTTATATATATATATATATCAAACTTTCATCATTCACAAAATATGATTTCTCTTTTCTGAATTAGAAAACAACAAGAGACAAGTTTAGATTCTGATTTAAAATAATTTAGTTAGAAATGGTGGCAAAATGATGTAAAATGTTATTCGAGACCCAACAAATGGATATTAATATGAGAAATATGGTGTGATGGTGTTAACATTCACATGGAAGATTTAGGTGTGTATAGAAAGTTGAACATGTCAACTTAGAGAACAAGAACAAAAGTTTTAAAGTAACAAAGTAACAATAAAGTAGTGTATCATTGAAGTGACCATTAGAAAGTAGAAATGCACGCGGTGGAACGATTAGGGTATTACTTTGTCGCCACTTCCATGTCCCATCTAACCTAAAAACTCCAAACACACCTCTACCACAAAAATAATTCACATAAAAAAAATACCCTTCTTGTTATTCTGATTTAATCATCAATTTTATATCAAAAGTTTTTTGCTTTAGTCCATATTTATTCTTCATCAAGAATCCAAATCAATCTTAAGAATCTAGTTATACTCAATGAGCTCTTTCATTAGTGTTAATTGGTGCAGCTGTGTGACACTTATACAACACTCATAAATCTTTATTGTCAATTTATATAATTCATAAATATATAATATATAGATTTGTGTATCTGTATATTTTCGTGTTGGTATCTTATTAGTCTCCGTGTCTATTTTTAGAGTTTATGTGATATGAATGATCGTGTGTACAAGCATCTAGGTCCTCTCGTAAGAGATTTCAAAGAACGATTAGGTTTTGGATAAAGGGAACTTTTAGGTGATTTCCGATTAGAACAAGAACAACAACAATGATAAAGAATATGATGAAGAATTGAAAAAAAGAAACAAGGTGCATATCTTATTCATATCCTAGATAATAGTTTAATAGAATACTAAATATTATAAATATAGAAATATATGATAGAAATTAGTAACTAAATCTCAACTAAAGAGATATATGATAGAAATGACTAACTAAAACCCAACTAAAAGATATATTATAGAAACTATTAATTAAATCCCAATTAATTAAATCTAACTAATTAAATTCCAATATCTATCAATTAAATCTTGAACACCCAACAATAATATTAATCAAATTCCAAAACTTTTAGTATATAAGATTATCTCACATAGGTTATACTCCTTTTATCTTCATCTTTTCTGTGCATAATTAATTCCTCATACACAATATTATGGAAAGTTCCTCGAGGGATCTCAACTCTTGCTCCACTGTTTAGTTACGTAAAGGGTTGTTTTTGTTTTATTATTATTTTGGTTCATGTGTGTAGCATGAATTCTTTATTTGCAGTTGGCAGTGCCGAAGCATGTTTTGACCACAAATAAAAGAACCACTCGTAGTTTGGTAAAAGAGGAGGAAGAAAGAAGCAGCACTTTTGCTCCTATATATATATATACATATATATATACATGTACATATATCTTTGCAACACATCTTTCGCATGAACATTCTACATTCTTCCAAATATGGCAAACTCTAGAGAGATGAGCAAGGAGGTGGCAGCACCACTGCTAACAAAGAGTGGTGAAGAGGAAGTGGCATCACCCGACGAGACTACATTCTGCCAAGAGCTAAAGACGATAAGCTCCATGGCGGCTCCAATGGTGGCTGTCACTGTTTCGCAGTACCTTCTGCAGGTTGTGTCACTCATGATGGTGGGACATCTCGGGGTACTAGTCTCCTTCTCTGGGGTTGCTATTGCCATCTCTTTTGCTGAAGTTACCGGATTCAGTGTCCTTGTAAATACAACTCTCCCTTCTATTCTCTCTTTCTGCTTCAGTGCACCTTTCTTCTTCCTATTTCTCTCATTTTCTTAACTTGGCATCTTTAGCTTTGTGTGGTTTCAAGTATGGCATCTTCTATACATAATCTACTTGTTGTTTTTTTTTCTCACTGGAAAGCTGTTTTCTGGTTCTTGGAAGAGGGCCCTCGATCCAGTTTATCAGTACCTAGTATTAGCATATCAACCGGATCACATGTAAAAAGTACAAATGGAATGCCATTTTGGTTGATTAGTTCTTCTTAATTGATTTACTTGGTCTTAGTGACTAATTAATTCATCTAACTAGATTTTGGGGTGGCATATATCCTATTGGTTCTTTGTGTTTTACTAGTGCTTAGGTGTTTGTTGGAGATCCTATAGATTGAAAAAATTCATTCTTTATTCTTTATATGTGGGTGTAAACCATTCATAAATATGAGTTAGATGAGTTAGGCTCTTTGTTTTACTAGTGCTTATGTGTTGTGTTCATTCGGTTGGGTTGATAATAACCTTGCTTTTGAAACTGGATCTGTGCAAAGGGTTGAAAGTTGAGAGATTGAATCCTTAACATCATTATATTTGTGTTTGTGTGTGTGTGTGTGAGAGAGAGAGAGAGAGGGTATTGTTATGGACGCTACAAAACAAAGTCCTTTACTAAGTGAATCTGAGTGAGTGTGTTGTGTTGCATTGCAGTTGGGAATGTCTGGTGCATTGGAAACTTTGTGTGGGCAAATGTATGGCGCGGAGGAGTATAGAAAGTTTGGAAACTACACTTGGTGTGCCACGGTGACTCTGATATTGGTTTGTCTCCCCATATCTCTGGTGTGGATATTCACTGATAAAATACTCTTGCTGTTTAGTCAAGACCCTCAAATTTCTCGTGCAGCTTGTGAGTACTGCATATACCTCATACCAGCACTATTTGGCCACGCTGTTCTTCAGGCTCTCACTCGCTACTTCCAGACTCAGAGTATGATCTTTCCCATGGTTTTCAGCTCAATTACCTCACTGTGTTTGCATATTCCTATTTGTTGGGGTCTGGTTTTTACATTGGGCCTTGGACACGTTGGAGCTGCATTAGCCATTGGAGTTTCTTATTGGTTGAACGCTGTTTGGCTTGCAATTTACATGCTCTACTCCCCAGCTTGTCAAAAAACCAGGATTGTGTTTTCTAGTTCTGCTTTAATTAGCATTCCAGAGTTCTTGAAATTAGCTATCCCTTCAGGACTCATGTTTTGGTAAATATGGCATTACATAACTTTGCACAGTGCTCTTTCTTGCTCTAACTTTCTTCTGCTAATTACATTTTTCACATTTCTATGCAGTTTTGAATGGTGGTCCTTTGAGGTGCTAACTTTGCTTGCTGGGCTTTTACCAAATCCCCAGCTTGAAACCGCAGTGCTCTCAGTCTGGTGGGTGCAATCATTTCTCTTCCATTACTTAAATAACTTGATGTCATCATCTTCTAACTTTCATCACACCCTTGCAGCCTTAACACTACTTCCTTGCACTACTTCGTTCCTTATGCTGTTGGAGCTTCAGCAAGGTTTGTTCCTTTCCTGGTGTTGCCTCACTCTCTACTACCGTTTACATTTTAGTACTAAAAACTAGTAAATTTTGACAAACTAAAAAGAGTGTGTTAAAGGAATATTACGTTAGTAAGTGTAGTATTGTTGTGGTAATGCAGAATCACCCCACATGGTGTTTGTTTTGCAGCACTCGGGTTTCAAATGAACTGGGGGCAGGGAATCCAAAGACAGCTAAAGGGGTTGTTCGTGTGGTTCTGATTCTTGGGGTTGCAGAGGCTGTTATTGTGAGCACCGTCTTCATGAGTTGCAGACATATATTAGGATACGCCTATAGCAATGATATGGAAGTTGTGGATTATGTTGCAAGCATGGCTCCCCTCCTTTGTGTGTCTGTGAGTGTCGACAGTCTAATTGGAGCACTTTCTGGTGAGTTCAAAATCTCCTTCTTCTGTGACTTGCAAGAAGTGATATGTTCACAACTTGCACTAGTTTATAAATCACATTTTTCTTTATAAAATTTCAGTTTTTGCATGAAATGATGAAAATACTAATTTAGCAGGTTTTCAAAGTATCATTAATGATGTGTGAAAGTGTGTAGGGATAGCAAGGGGTGGAGGATTTCAGCAAATAGGAGCTTATGTGAATCTGGGAGCCTACTATCTAGTGGGAATTCCTATGGGTTTGTGTTTTGGTTTTTATCTACAACTAAAAGCCAAGGGACTTTGGATGGGAACTCTATCAGGGTCTGTTCTACAAGTAATTATTCTTGCTTTGGTAACAGCACTAACAGATTGGAAGAAAGAGGTTAGTAGATAGCAGTTTTCTCAGATGCAGAAATCTATACTTTTTTCCATTCTCTTTGCATGATTAATTGTACTATGTTGTTGGTGTTAATGCAGGCAAGTAAAGCGAGGGAGAGGGTAGTGGAGAACTCAATGAAAAATCACAGTGCATTTGTTTGAGATATTCAAGGCAAATGATGAATAAAAGAGTGGAAGAGGTGACATGACACTGCACTTGTTCTTTTGTGAAAAGGAGATAGGAAAATAGAGAGAGCCAACTGTGTCAGCTTTGTTTTGCTTTTACTATTTTGTTGCTGTTTTGTGTCTGTTCAGATGATTTAATCATGTTAACATATGTTTAGGGAGGTTGTGTGAATATGTGATGAGAATTTTGTATAATGCATGAGATGAACGTGTGGTAATTTTTGTTCCTTTGTTGCCTTATGATAAAAAGCTGAAAACATTCCCCACATAAAGTCATTACTTTTGTACCATTTTCTCAAAATATTATTTTTAAAAGGAAATGAAATATTGATAATTTCAATTTTTTTTTATAAATTCTAATACTATTATATTATTTAATTACAAATTTATGTTTTATTATATATATTTATTTATAAACTCAAATTATATACGAGTTGTACAATCAGAACATGGCAGAACTAAAATCTTCATGACTTTGTTGAATGAGAAACTTTGAAGACAAGGAGTGTGTGTGTGGACAAAGATATCACAACGAAGCAAGTTCATAACACGTCATTTTCCCACTCATGCAAGTTTTTATGCTAGCTGGTGTTTTTTCATAGTACAATAATTTCATGTTCTTACAACACCACTATAGGTGACAGAGCAAAATGGTCTCACACTATAAAATATTACGAATTAAAGTCATATATACACACATAATTTTACTTAAAATATAAATTAAAATTAAAGTTGTATATAGATTAAAACGGCTGAATACTTGAATTATTTTTATTTAACATTAAAATCATATCATCTTTGTAAAGCTTCACTTGCCATGTATATGTATAGTTTAATAAGTTAAAATAAACAATAATTGATTTTAAATTTATGTGAAATAATATATAAAGAGTTTAATTAATAATTTATCTTGGGAGTGTGGTAGGAATGAATTTTTTAATATAATAAGTGTCCTCCGACAGACATAAGTCGTGTAGCTCGTGGGTTCCGATGTTTTGAAAAGATTATTTTAGCTTATCAACGTAAATGATAGATATTTTATTAAACAGTAAAAGACAGAAAATAAGCATAACCACCAAATAAAAACAGAATATAAAGTGCAATGAAATTGCACCCAAATTCATTTTATTTTCGTACAATAATTCTAATAATACAAACACTGATCTTTCAATCAGAACAAGAAACCCATCAGAATATAAGTCAAACGCAGATACAGCCACGTGGACCTTAATACAAAATCCTCGTCAAAAGTAAGGCCCGCGTGGAGGTGGAGGCCCATGAGGCCCGGGATGCCCATGGGGAGGACCAGGAGGTCCATGAGGCCCGGGAGGTCCATGTAGGCCAGGAGGCCCATAGGGCCCGCCAGGAGGTGCGTGAGGCCCGGGAGGATGGTGATGCACGGGTGGTGGTGGAGGATGAAATGGATCCGGTGGAGCATGATGATGCGGTGGTGGTGGAGGAGCAAAAGGACCGGGTGGCGGCGGTGGGCGGTGGATCGGAGGTGGCGGTGGCCCTGGCGGTCCTCGCAGCGGACCTGGTGGCCCCGGGGGTCCAGGATGAGGATGGGCGTGGTGGTGGTGGTGGTGAGTCATGGTTTCCGATGGAAAAAGGAGAGTGATTTGGTGAGGTTGTGAAGAATGTGAGAGAAAAGTTTTGAGTAAGAAATAAATAGGAAAAATAGCGTAGCATCTAGAAACTTTGACGCTATCCAAATTCACCACGTAACCTTCATTTTCTCATTACTATTCAAACTTTCTGCTTTAATTCTTAATTATTTATCTATTCTTCTCTGTTAAGGAACCGACCCAACCCAATGGACTCACCACAAACCACCGCCAAGCTCCGCCTCATGTGCAGCCACGGCGGCCACATACTCCCCCGTCCCGGCACCCACTCCCTCTTCTACGCCGGCGGCGACACCCGCATCCTCTCCATCCACCGCCACACCCTCGCCACCCTCTCCTCCTTCCGCTCCCACCTCTCCACACTCCTCTCTCTCAAATACCCCTTCACTCTCAAGTACCACCTCCCCCACCTCCCCCTCCACTCCCTCATCTCCCTCTCCTCCGACCAAGACCTCCACACCCTCGTCGACCACCACCGCCGCTCCTCTTCCCGCATCAGACTCTTCGTCTTCCCCACTTTCACCCCTCTTCTTCCCACACCCCCCTCCTCCTCCCATTCTCTTCCAAGGTATTCATTCCTTCCTATACAAAATCTCCACATCTTCTGCAACCAATCAATTATCCCTTAGCATCTTCACCAAGTTCCGTTTTTTTTTTTGGTTTCTTTCTCATGGATACTGTTGTGTTTTGTTTCAGTGATACCAGTGTTTCCAGCACCATGTTGCACCGGCAGAATATATGTTACCAGGACCCTGTGCTTTCTGCTTCGGAGGCAAAACTCGAGAGGCCAAATTTTCAGTTTGTGCAATCTGCTACGCACTTTTCACCTCTTCCTGCTCCCCTGAACTCATCACCGTCTTCCCACCATGTTTACCACCCACCTCCTCCTTCAAACCATCTGCTTTATCAAACCAATCTATACCTTGTGCCTGTTACTTTGCCTGTCACCGCCTCTACCCAAGCATCCATGAATCTAGATGTTTCATCTGCAAATTCACACCCCGAAACTGCAGCATTTGTTCACGTCCCTTGCAACCAAAACCAGGAACCACAAACCCATCAATCTCAATCTCAGAATATATCTATGGAATCTCCCGAGAGTGGAAATGGACTTGACAACAACCTTACACGTGATCAGATATACAAATCTCAGCCCCCACCTCCGGCATTGCCTTCTTAACACCAAACCATGACAAAAGCCACCGCAAAGTTGTTGTCTGAAGCTGCAGCAGACAGAAACATCACAGCCACAGTGATTTTGGTACAAGTTCCATCATCACTTTTTCAATTTTAGTTGTATATGACTTTTCTTTTAGCATGTCACTTTTAATATAGTTGTACATTGAATATAATTACACTAATTATAATATCTTAAACTTAATTATAATATCTTAAACTTTGCAAGTTATTAAGGAATAAATAGAAAAATAAATATATATAATATTTTATAAACTTTAATAACTCACCTGTCCCATAACACTGGTTCCTGGAAAGAAACTAGGTTCTTATAGAAAAGAAGATAGTTTGAAATGTCTGATGCATAATAATAACTAATAAATTAATACTTAACATATGAAAGTTTTTATAAAAAAAAAATATATTTTATAAACTTCAAATTATTTAGATTTTATTCATTTATGTATTAAAGGATTTATTTAAAGATATAATTTGTTCTTTATTTATATACTCATTCGGCATGATTGATACCTAATTATTAAAGAATAACTCGTGTATTATTTAGAAAACAATGTTTATATATAATTTCTAAAGTTGTTATGGTTTCCACAATTGAAATTTCACTTTAGAATAGATTTGATTCACACCAGCTGACTCCAACAAGGAGAAATAAATTATTTATTAGTATGAATTTAAAAATGTTATTTTACTGTGAATTTTATTAACTTTTTGTTTTAATTTTCTCTTTGAAACGCAAAGAAGTTAACCGGTACTTATAGGGCTTCACGAAAATACCAATAGAAGTGTTTGGATAAATAAAAAAATAGCATGTTTTAAAATGTTTGTTCTTATTTTTAAAAAAAAAATCTATTTATTATATGTTTTACGAAAAGAAAATTTATACTTTTGAAAAGGGGAAAAGATTAATTATCATGAACAAAAGTAATTGAATATTTCCGATGAATAAAGTAGTTGATTGCAAATCAAACCATAGTTAATAAAGTATGAAACTCAAGAGGGAATGATGATTTCATAAACAACATAAATAACTACTCAAAATATTTGAATATTATTGTTGAACAAGAAAATTAACATAAATTCTTTGATCGTAACCATTAAGATTAATCTAATTGAGATTATTTAGATCTTAACTGTTATTTCTATTCTCATATTAGAATATTATTTCTATTCTCATATTAGAAGCTTTGTTTGAAGAAAGTTTTTACTACTAAGTTATTTCTTTAAATCAAAATAGAACGCAAAATAGAAGGAGAAACAAAATTGTGAACAAATGAAAAGATAAAATAAATAAAATTGTGATACAATTATCAAATAAAAATTGTTAGTTTTTTGAAATCTGATTTTTGCAAAAAAAAAATGTTTTCAATACTTGTTGAGAATATTTATTTTCTATAATTGGAGTTCTTAATAATCTCTTCTTTGCTTAACTCTTTGCTTAATTCAAGATATAGAACATAAACATATCAAGAGTAAAGTTGGAATTAGTGAGATATTTAATACATCGATGTGAACACTTGCTTTGTTGATAAAACTTGCTAAATTTGATTGATGTTTATTTGATTAAGTTTGACACTAATAAAAATCTTAAAAAATCTTAAAAAATCTCATTGTTAGAATAAACTTGAGAGGCAACCTACATCTTTTATTGTTTTTCAATTATCTACTTTATTATTTTCCACAACAATTTCAACTCCCTTTTATTTTCATTGTTATTTGTAACTCTTTTGATTGCAAATAAATTTTGAATACTATCTTAACTAAATTTGCTATCGGATTCGTTGGAACGGTTTAGATCATCTCACTTAATCTATATTAGTACAGTCTAGCCCTGCGTTGTTAAACAAAATCATTTTAATTTGATTGTTAAACAACAACTATTAATTCCCGAGACAGAGCAAAATTCCATTGGCTGAGGGATGGACAGTAAAAAAATTGTCTATGCTATTGCAGCCAAGAAGTACAACAAACTGCACAAGCTGGAAGACTAAGTGGAGTCATCTCTTATACCCAAAAATAGGTACGTGCCAAATTGCAAGAATTATTTTGGTAACTTGTATAGTTCTAGTAGGGGTGATTGTGAGGAGGTGCTGCAAAATGTTAGTAATAGAATCAATACAGCAGATCATGTTAGTTTAACCAGGCCTTTTCAGGTGGAGGAGAAGGCCCCTGGCTCAGATGGGCTAAAGCTAACTTTCTACAAAATTTTCTGTCGTATTTGTGGGCAGGATTATTTTTCAGGCAGGTCGGAACTAGTTCGAAGGAGGTGCCCTGCCTAGTTGGTTGAATGAACTAACATTGTATTCATACCCAAGAAACAGAACCCCTCCTCTACGAAAGACTTGCTAACTATCTCTCTTTGCAACGTTATTCAAGATTGTCTCCAAAATTCTGGCTAATAGGATTAAACCTTAAAAGTGCATAGCTCCGGAGCAAGCTGCTTTTGTGGAATTTAGATTCATCACAGACATATGAAGTACAAGAGAAAAGGAAAGGTTGGAGAAGTAGCTCTAAAGCTTAACATGCATAAAACCTATGACCGTATGGAATGGGGATATATTAAAACTACTATGCAGAAGTTGGGGTTTTGTGAAAAGAGGATACATTGGATGGGCATGTGCATGCAATCTGTAAGGTTTTCGACACAGATTAATGCAGAAGGGGTCGGTCCAATGATTCCTGAGAAATGCCTTGGACAAGAGGATCCTCTCCCCTTACCTTTTTGTCCTAGGTTGCGACTGGTTTTCTGCGCTTATTAAGAAAGTTGAAGCTTGTGGGGATCTATACGGTATTCAAGTTTGTAACGGGGCACCCAGTATAACCCACTTATTGTTTGCAGATCATAGATTCATGTTTTTCAGAGCAAATGACATTGAAAAGGATATCCTAGCTTTGTATGAAAAGACAGTCCATCAACATGACAAAATCTCAGATTTTTACAATGCTAATCAATGCTATCTTTGGGAGTCTCCGAAAGTTTAGGTACAAGAAAGTGCTTTGAATTGTCATCCATGGTTGGGCGGAAAAAGGTAGCAAGAGTGTGGTAGAAAATAAACAACTGGAGAGGTAAACATCTATTGAAAGCAGGTGCAGAAACCCTTGCGAAATCTGTTGCCCAAGCGATGATGTGGAATTGATGCTTACTAATCCACACACTATGATGTGGAATCGATGCTTACTAATCCACACACTGATGTGGAATCTTACCCAACATTTGAAGGTAAGAAGCGAGTTTCTGCATTTGAACTGGTTTTCCAAGCAGGTATGAAGCAGAAATAAGCTACAATTGGTACAAACTAATTTGATGGAATGAATCTAACAAAAAAATCCCAGCACTCCAATGAACAGGGGTAAGAAAAAAAAAAACAGAAAACAGTGAAATTGCACGATTGGAAGAGAAGAAAAAGCTTCAATTCCCTAAGCAGCATTCTGAATTTCCTTTTTCCTTCAGCAAACACATAATCTACAGAGGCATAAACAATTGAAAACAACAGAGGAAAAGAAGTAAAGGAGATGAACAAAAGGCATACACATGGCGAATATCTACTGCGGAAGAGCTTGTTGCTCTTCAAGGTTCTTAATATGAGCCTTGAGAAGCAGTAGAAGATCTCTGGCAGGAGCCTGAAGGGTGGCGACGAGGGCGGAAGAAGGGCTCTTGAGAGCGCCCAAGAGAGTGGCATAAATCTCGGCGCGCGTGGGCAAAGTCTCGAGCTTCTTGAATTCGTCGGGGCCGTAAAACTTGCCTTCGAAAACGGCGCCGGTGAAGTCGTTGTCCTCGAGCTTCTTCTCCCTCTGGAAGTCCCGGTAGGGTTTGATGGCGGAAGGGATCTCCTCGGTGTGGACGAAGAGCCAGACATTCATGCCCTTCATGCAGGGTTTGAGCGTCTCCCAGGGGGTTCCCTCCAGGGCCTTGTACACCAGCGTGTTCTTCGCCACAATCAGCTTCGTGCTCTCGGGGAACGTCTTCCGAAGCTCCTGGAACTGCTTCACGGTGAAACCCTTGTAGTTTATGCCCGCCAGAAGGTAGCAGTTTTCCAGCTGTTCCCGCACCGTCTCCACAGTTGCCTCTTTCTTCGTGCGGGGAATTGCCGCCCGAATGCAGGGGTGGCGCGACGGCGGGCGCTGGGCCAGGCCGCGGGCGGGGACGCTGAATGGGTTGGTGGGCCGTGTCAGGAGTCGGTAGCGGGCTTGGGCCTTGGTGGAGGGAATGGCGAAGGTCATTGCAGCAGTGGGCGCGGATTCCATGGTGGCAATTCGAGAAACACAGCGAAATGTTTCTCACTCTCTTTGCCTTATCTTATCGCTTTCTTTCTCCACCTTTTCAGTTTCCATTTCGGGCCACCCGACCCGACGCTCTCCTCCAATCATCACTTGACACCTGGCAATGTTTTTTTTTTTTTCTGTCTCTTCCTTCTCCTTTCATCCAAAATATTTGGGATTTCACATGGTTATTTAAATATTAATTAATATATTATTTATGATTTTAATTAGATTCATTGATACACAGGGTCGTTTATTTACAGTTACAGCAGTTTGTGGAATATACTGTTACATCACTTTGTGAACATACATCAACACTAAATTATAACCAAAGGGTTGTCAATATATAATAACATTTATGAAATATATGAGATAACTTGGTGAAAGATTATCAACATGATCCAAGTATATTGTTTGAGAGAACATTCCTCAACGACTAATATGTATCTTTATGACTAATTAATCAAGATTTTGTAACTTTTATGACTAATAATCGAGATTCTTTGACATCTATTTGACATCTATAACTAATTGATCGAGGTTCCTTAACTTATACTAGAAAAAAAGTAACATCATATCTCGATTTACTACTATACAATAGATTAGAATACTAAATTATAAGAGGATTGTAAATATATTAACACTAAATTATAGTATGTGGAGATTGTGAACATATTAACAGTTATGAAATACATTAGATCAAGTGCTACAAGATTATGAACACTAAAATGTAATGTGGCGAAGGTGAACGCATCATTAAGTGTTCTACTCCTTTTCTTTCTTCCCTCTAAAAATCTTGGTCCAATTTTGTATGACTTTCTTTTTCTTCTTAACAATGAAAGGACTGAGAGGACGAGGCCCTGGTGAAGCTCCTCCCTTCTGAAACCTATATACCCTCGAAGGTGTGGTGCTACCTTCAAACTTGTTGTTGCTCTTTCTTGATGGATACTTTTCTCTCTTCTTTGACCAATTCTCAATTTCTTCACTGTTAACTCTCTTTGGAACCATCTTTTCTTTCCCATACACTTCAAGTTTTCTCTCAGCAATCCTTCTTTTCATCACCATCTCCTTCTCATTCGCCTTCGCAGCTTCAACCCACGCCTTCGCAGCTTCAACTTTCTTGTCTGCAACTTCTTTTGCCTCCGCTGCATGCTTGCACAAATACTCGTATTCAAACTTCGATATCACAATCAAGGACCTACCCTTTGTTAAACTTCTCTCCCTCATCGCATTCTCGCTCATAATCTTCAGCTTCTCCAAGGCTAAAACTTCTGATGACTTCACTCTTCCCAGCTCCTGCATTGCACCTTCCAACTTTTCCTCACTCTCCTTTATCTCCCACAAGGCCCTTTTGATCTCTTCTTCTGTGCCTGTAACCTCTTCTTTTATAAGCTCTTTTTCCTTCTTTGCTGCTTCTGTTTCCGACCTCAGTTCATCAAGAGTCTGTGACAAGTTATTGACTACTGATTTGGCCTTTTCCTCAGCTGCTGTCACGGCTTCTAGCTTGGATTTCGCTCTCAACACCTTGTAACTTAAGTTTCTAACTTTTGTACCCATTTTTGATTCCCTGTTCTTCGAATGAAAAGCTTCTGCATTCACTTGCTTCAACTCGTTTCTTGTAACATCCATGGATGCCATGAAACTAAAACCTTGGTCTCTAATCAAAGCCAACTCTTTCTTTGCAGCCTCTATTTCTTTTTTTATAGTCTCCAACACGCCAATATCTCCTTTCGTATGCTCCATGCTTTCACCTCTTTCAACCCTTTTATTCACCAACTTCAATTCATTCTGCAAGATATCAATTTCAGACATTGTCGTGGCCAATTTCTTCTCAAGTTCTTTCGACTCCTCTATTTCCTTGATACCCTCTTTCAGCTTGTTCCTTGCATTTTCAAGAGCTTCGATGTCTCTCAATTCTTTCAGAGCGTCCATCCGGGCCAATTCCACCACCACCTGTTCTTCATTGGCTGCTTCAATCTCCATCATCAGTTTTTCTGCAACTCTTGAGCATGCCACCACGTTGGATCTCGATGCTTCAATTTCCTTCTCCGCTCGCAGTTTCTCTTCCCAAACCGAGGCCACCTCGAGCTTGAGCTGAAACAGTTCCCGTTTAGCATGTTCCAATTCTCTCATCACTCGTGAATGCTCGTTATCACTGTTATTCTTGCTTGGCTTTCTATACTTTTTCAGTGATGCCATTTCTCTCATCTGGGCTTTTGCCCTGTAGCTAGATTCCCCGATCATAGAGAAAAGATCTTTCACCGTTCTTTTAGCATTAGAAAGCTCGGTTTCTGCTTTGTCTTTCGCAGATTCCGCAGCCTGTTTGCTCTCTTTGTACATGGCAATATCCCTTCTTGCTCTGTGCAGTTCTTTTGCTTTTGAAGAGCTCTTCTGATAAAAACAATGCTGTTATCAAATGCTCTAAAAGGATACGCAGAGTATATATGTATGATAAGGTTATAGTTGCTAATGATGTGTGTTCGTTTGGTAAGGTTTTTCCACAAAAAAGCTTCTCACTTGTTGAGATAAAAAAATTTAGTAGAATGAATGCCATAAAAACTGCAGGCAGATGAAAATTAATGAGGACAAACCGTTGAGAATTCTTCTCTCAGCAAAGGACCATTAACGTCTGCAATCCCATTACCATACATGTTAACAGCAGCTTTAACCAAACCAGGCTTTGACTGAGCCATGCATATTCACATATATATATGCTATTCCTGTCTGGAACCACAACAAAAAATTCATTAGCTTCTGCTATGGTGTACTGTACCCTTTTAATTCACTTCTGGTTTGTTCCATAAAAATAGCGTGGCTTTGAATTAGAACTAGCAAAAGGGTAGAACAAAGTAGACGTAGAGCTTACAAGAAAACAGCAGAAAAGGGTTGAAATTGAAATGCCTTACCAGAAAGAAAGAGTGTGTTGTTTGAGAATTGTTTTAGCTGAGAAATGAAACATGTCACGAGAGAAAGAAGGTTTGTGGCTGAGAATTGTAAATAAGGTGAAAGGGTTGGTCCACATGTGGCTGCTATTGGACAGAACCACTGTTATTCCTTTGAGATTTTTCCCACACCTTCATGAAAATATAGTGTTAAGTTGTTCTCAAGTTTATTTTATTCCATTGGACCAATCACTCAAAATATCATTTTCATTCTTTGTCTGCATCTTTTGATGGAAACGATGTGAGCCACGTTCTTTTTTCTTTTTTTTTTTGATGATAAAAAGAGGAATTTGAAAGAGATGATTGGACGGTGAGGAGTTGCATGAGATGAAAATAGAAAAAAGATGTGCATGGGTGGTGAGAGAGAGGGAGGAGAAGCGAAAAGGGTGGGAATGAAGGTAAAAGAAGTACAAGTGTGGGAAGGGAGGAGAAGGGCGTGAGAGTGTGAGAATGGAGGTGGAGCGTTCGTCGCTGTGCAACTGCGTCGTGAACTTTCTTCTGGAAGAGAACTACCTCCTCACCGCCTTCGAGCTCCTCCACGAGCTCCTCGACGATGGCCGCCACGACCAGGCCATTCGGCTCCAGCAGTACTTCTCCGACCCCACCCGCTTCCCTCCCAACCACATCTCCCGCCTCAACTCCCTCCCCACCGCCGATCCCCAGACGCTCCTCCACCTCAAAAACCAATCCGACCACAAGCTTGCCATCACCGATTACGAACTCCGTTTGGCCAATGAAGACATCGTCAAACTCCAATCTCAATTGCACTCCCACACCCAACGCCTCAATCAACTATACGGTAGATAAGGACATTCATACTACAGGAACACCGACGCAACGAATACATATAATCGCAATAATTTATTTATATAATAAATTTGATGTTTTAAAAAATTAATGTATTTCAACTGTGTTAGAATTGTTAAAAATCCAACAAATATTTTTTGAATTGAACAATTCACCCATACGTGTCGGTGTCCGATACGGACACACAATTTAAGATGAGTGTTTGAGTTTCATAGCTCATGAACACGTCATTTAAGAGGAGTGTTCGAACTTCATAGCTCGTAGGACGGTGAAATGTCCAATTCAAGAAATATTGGTTGGATTTTTGACAATGATAGCATGGGTCTAACACAATCTTTAAAAAAAAATACATTAATTTTCTAAAAACTCAAATTTATTGTATGAATTTTTTTCATGATTATAAACATAAGAAACAAAAAATCATTTTGAATCAGCCATAAAAAATATTTTTCTATTAAAAAAACCTGAAACATACTTAATACACATAAATCGTATATAATTTATAATTATATAATATATAAATTTGTCTTTCTAAATTTGTCTTTCTATATCTTATTTTTGACATTATATGTATGTATCATGTTAATGTTTGTCCTATATAGTTTACGAGTGTTCCAATGCGTGTCTATACACCATTTCAGAGACGTGTCCATAGTATATGCATTTTTCCTATTTCTACTGTCTCTGAGTCTCTCTTCCCTTTGTCTCTTCCCACCGCAGCTCCGCAGTCGAACGGAGATTTTTACGAGGGAGAGATTGAGGAAGCAAAGGGAAAGCAGAACAATCACAGCAACAGTTCGTTGACTGCTTTGGGACCTCTGACGGACACTGAGCGTCGAGATCTTAACTGTGGTGTGAAGGAATATTTGCTTCTAGCTGGCTACCGTCTCACTGCCATGACATTCTATCAAGAGGTTCACTCTATTCATTCTTCACTTTCTATTCATTTTATCACTTCAACCAATTGCATTCACATCAAAACAAAATCAAATTATCCTCTCAACTTTCTCTAAACATTCTCTTACATCATCACTGTACTGTATCTCAAATTATCCCACGTGAAGAAGTTATGGAGAAATTCTTATATTGAAGTCTGTTTTAGTAGGAGAAACTCTTGCACGAAAGAAACAAATGTTTGCAATATTATTTAATTAGCGTGTAAAAATGTTTAATTTAGAATGCATGAATACTAAATTAAACTCTGACGGTTCCTGCAGGTTACTGACCAGAACTTGGACAATGGAAACAACACACGTGCTATAGTACCGCACGCCTTGCGTCATTATTATTATCACTATCTTTCATCAACTTCAGAGGTTGCCGAGGTGATTATTTAACTCACGAGCTAACTATGAAAAGTTGAGACACTTTTATTAAATGGTGTATTTGTATTGGACATTTGTACGGATACACGTATAAATACTACATTCGCATTATACTCGTAAGATATGAATTGGTAAAGTGTTAAATTCAAAAAACTTGTTGAATTTTTAACAAGTGTATGTGCTATACAGTGTTGTAGGCAAGTTGCTCATCAAATACTGTCTAAAGAAGTGCTGATAAATGGCTCAGTTGGTTGTTTATTATTTGACTTGTTGTCTTAGATTCACTTGGCTTCTTAATCTTACCATTGCTTTCAGTTTAGAAGTTTCATTTCTTTTTAATAAATGAAACTTCTTTGTATTCTGCAAGAATTTATGACTTCAGCTGATTTTTAATGGACCTTAGAAAATGATGGTAAATGTGAAAATCGAATGAGTCCTATGACATTGATTACAAAATGTATATCATTATTGTTTATGTTAAATCTCACGTGTAAATATCCAGGAAAAAGTTGGCCAAGGTCAAGAAAGTGACACACTGGTGAAAGCAAATGAGAGGCTGAATCAAGAAAATGAGAGCTTGTTGAAGGACAAAAATTTGGCATATGGTCAAATAGGAGCATTAACAAAATCCTTGGAGGCACTACAGAAAGATCTGAAAGACAAAGAGAACATGGTAGTTTCTGCTTACTTGTATGAGATACTGTCCAACATATAAGTGATGATATATTAACAACCATGGACTAGATTACAACTTAAAAGAGAAACAATTTTATACTGAAATAGAACAATTTTGAAGTTGTATTGGTTAAATCACAGTTGTAAACTAGTGCATTTCAATTTGCAGTTGTTAAAGTAACATTTCCCTATTTATATCATGAAAACTAATGTTAACTTTTAGGTGCAAGTTTTAAAGCAGTCCTTGGAGAATCAAAGAAAAGATCTCCATGCTAGCAGAATTGAGATCAGTAAGCTGAAAATGAATATTGAACGATCTGGTTCTGGAAATCATGTGGTTGTTGGTGATGTTGACAAATTTCAACTTGAGTCTTCAGATAATCACAACGAAGAAAATAAGAAATTGCGAATGGAAGTTGAATGGTTGAAGGAAAAGAACAGAGGAGTTCCTGAACCTGGAAAATCTGCTGCCTCTGAAAATGAAACTTTACAGATAGAAGACAAAGAGATACAGTTTCATGAGGACCAAGGTGCAATGTATTACCCTGTTGATGGAGATTTGGATGTCATAGGCAATGAAGATGCTCAATCAACAACTTCTCGAACTGTGAGCAAATATACTGATAAACACGAAGATGAACCGAATGCATTATTCAATCCTGCAAATGCAAATAACGTTTTTGAAAATATTGAAAATGTCTCTGAACAAAGTGTTAGCAAGCAAGAAGGGGATAGCGGGCTAAGTGCAAAAACAAATAGTGCAAATGATGAAGCAATATCTGAGAAGATGGCAAGTCCATTACACCTTTTTTCTTTAGAATGTTTAAAAATCATTACCTTTTCGGTTCTAGTTCTCTAGCTTCAATTTATTCTTCTTAATCACGATTATTTTGGCTGAACTATTATCAGAAAGTGTTTTTTCTTTGTTTAGTTTCTTACATATGTTTATTATGGTTTGACAGGGATTAGGAACCATTCAGATACTTGCAGAAGCTTTGCCTAAAATTGTTCCTTATGTATTGATCAATCATCGTGAGGTGGCTACTCACTTTCTTTTATTTACACTTATGCAATTTACAACATATGTTGCATTAGTGTTGTTTGGTTGCAGGAACTTCTTCCCTTAATGATGTGTGCAATTGAGCACCACCCAGATAGCAGGACCCGGGATTCTCTCACCCATACATTATTCAACTTGATCAAGCGCCCTGATGAACTGCAAAGACGAATAATAATGGATGTAAGTTATATTTGGTTGCTTATGTTAGTTTAAAGATTTTTTGGTTCAATGCAACTTTTTCGTAATTTCAGGCATGTGTCAGACTTGCAAAGAATGTTGGAGAGATGAGAACAGAAACAGAATTGCTTCCTCAATGTTGGGAACAAGTATGTGTTTTCACTTTTATTTGTCATTTTGAGCTATAAACCAGGTTTTCAGGGTTGTTTCTGTTATGGATTTTAGATCAATCACATGTACGAGGAACGTAGACTGCTTGTTGCTCAATCATGTGGCGACCTTGCAGAATTTGTGCGGCCTGAGATTCGGGATTCTCTTATTTTATCCATTGTGCAGCAACTCATAGAAGATGCTGCCATTATTGTTCGAGAGGCTGCAGCTCATAATTTGGCTATGCTGCTTCCACTTTTTCAAAACATTGATAAATATTCCAAGGTCAGCCTCACTATATATGCTTCGAGGCAATCATGGAGAAGATTTCTGACTTTATAAAGAATTGACTGCAATGTAAGCTCTGCAACAGGTTGACGGACCGTATAGGAAAGGGAGCATTTTACCCTTACCATTCAAAATGTGACAACTTAAATAAAAACAACAGAGACAAAGATTTGGTCTAATTCTTTGTTTTATTTGTTGTTAGGTGGAGGAGTTGATGTTCCAATTGATTTGTGATCCATCAGGAGTGGTGGTGGAAACTACTCTCAAGGAATTGGTTCTTGCAGTTATAAAGTGGGGAAACAAATTAGACCATGTTTTGAGAGTTTCATTCTCACATATTTTGAATTGTGCTCAGGTCTTTGTTTTCCCATTTGCCTTCAGTTGTTCCTCCTGACTGAGAACTTAATCCTTGTTGGCAATTATTTCTGAGTTGAATTTCCTCCCCTACATTACAGCATTGTCCACCTCTTTCTGTAATTAAAGGGAGTATAGAGTCTCATCTGCGTGAGTTGGGTGAAAGAGAGCGTTGGAATATAGATGTTCTATTGAGAATGATAGAGGAATCGCTTCCTTTTGTGCATCAGAAAGCAATTGAGACGTGTCCTTTCTTGTCCACAGTAGAATCTACGCAAGTTGTATTTTCTACCACACTGCTTGAGCTGTATTCAAGGTAAGCTTGGCACGAAACGTTCACTTTGAAATAATAACATCAGCACTAGAGTTATATGTTTCTCTCATTGTATTGAATAAGCATTGTAGCCATGCATATGTAGAAACACAAATGCTTGAATGCAGTACCAAAACGGTGTTTTTTTTTATAAAAACTTTCATGTTAGGTATCACTGTGCAACTTAACATCTCAGCTAGACTGACAAAACGGTGTTTAACCTTGAGTGGTTTCCACTTTTGCTAGGGGCCATGTTGAATGGGAGGCCTTTGAATGGATGCATCTTGAGTGCTTTCCCAAATTGATACAGCTGGCGTGCTTGTTACCATGCAAAGAGGATAATCTTAGGAGCCGAATTTCAAAGGTGACTTGTTCATAATTTCTGGTCTTTTTTTTACTTTTTTTGTATGTTCTGTAGCATAAGCAACTGAGTAATTTCTGATCCAAATTGTTTGATTGCAGTTTCTGTTATCTGTTTCTCAAAGGTTTGGGGATTCCTATGTGACATGCATCATGCTACCTGTATTTTTGACAGCAGTGGGAGATGATGCTGATTTGACATTTTTTCCTACTCCCATTCAGTCAAAAATTAAAGGTAATGATTCTTCAATTTTTCCCTGAAATTTTGCGTAACTGGTTAGTTTTAACCATTCACTTCTAGGTTTGAGACCAAGGTCTACTGTTGCGGAGAAGCTCTCAACATTTTGTGTCCTACCACTTCTGTTGGCTGGTATTTTGAGTGGAAAGCGTAATCAATTAGAAGATTACTTAAAAAAGTTGCTTGTAGAAGACAATATGAAGGAGAATCAGCCAACAAAGCACACTTCTGAGATCATTAATGCTGTCCGCTTCATTTGGTTTGTATATCACACCTCTTCTGTATTTATCATTTCAAAATTGATAGTAGTATTTGAGTCATTAGCTTTCTTATAATGCAGCATATATGAAGAAAATCAGGGTATGGTATTTAATATACTGTGGGAAATGGTTGTTAGCTCTAGCGTGAACATGAAAATCAGTGCTGCCAAGCTTCTAAAAGCTATGGTAAGCTTAATGTTCTTCTATTTTAGTTTCTTGTAGTTAGATCTCATAAACGCCAAAATTGACACGACACTGAGTTCTTCAATGATAGGTGCCATATATTGATGCAAAACTTGCTTCAACTCATGCTTTGCCTGCCCTTGTTACACTTGGATCTGACCAAAACCTCGATGTTAAGTGTGCCAGCATTGATGCATTTGGTGGTGTGGCTCAACGCTTTAAAAATGACATGGTATATGTTGCTAGCTGAAAAGTTGGTGCTGCTACACATTTCAAATTCCTGACCAGGGATGATATCTTGCAGATAGTTGACAAGATACGTGTTCAAATGGGTGCTTTTCTTGAAGATGGATCCCACGAAGCTACTGTTTGTGCCGTTCGTGCGTTGGTGGTTGCAGTACCAAATACTACAGAAACACTTAGAGATTATATCCTTAACTTTTTTTTTGTGTGGAAAGGAAATGTTCAGAAATGTGCCTAGTTTGCTGACAAAATCTCTCAATTTTAGTCATTTGCATTTTCTGTTCTTAAATTGTGTCGTTTGTTTCTTAACCTTGATGTACATCTTTTATCCAAGATTTCTCAACTTACAGGCATTCCCCCTACTGCTTCAAGTGATTTGACACGTCGCAGGGAAAGAGCCAATGTATTTTGTGAGGCAATTCGTGCTCTGGATGCTACAGGTTTGCTCAACTAAAGAACTCTTGTCTTTCCACACCCTTGTCAAGATATTTTTCTGGTAATCCATGCAAGGGGTAAAAATTCTATTATTATCACTTGGGTGTAGCCTCAACAAGGTTTCTTTGAAATCTTTGGCAATCAAATTTCACTAATTCTCTTGGATACTTCTGTTGGAACTTAGAGTATGTTCAGAAAAAGATTAATTTTAGAAACTTCAGCCATATGTATGTGAAAATTTTTGAACTTTTCTTTAACTTTTTATGATTCTGAAAATTTTGTGACTTGTAATTATTTTCCTACATCTTCTGGTTAGCAAAATGAGTTTGTGATCAATAGAAGAGCCTCCATGTTCTGAAGAATACAGTATTAACTTTACTTCTAATCTTTTAAAAGGCTGATGCTGCAAATTATGAGCATAACATTTTTCTCAGATATAATAATACTTGGGATCCCATCCTATCACATTTCGTTCTTATTCAGAAAGTATTACTAATTCTGTGTTCATGTTGCAGATCTTTCTGCAAGCAGTGTTCGTGACTTTCTCCTTCCTGCTACACACAACCTTTTAAAAGATTTGGATGCACTGGATCCAGCTCATAAAGAAGCCCTTGAAATTATCATGAAGGAAAGATCAGGGGCAAGTTTTGGAGGGTCAAGTTTAGGAGGGGCAAGTTTTGGAGGAGCAAGTTTTGGAGGTGCAAGCAAGTCGATGGGTTCTCATCTTAGCCTTGCATCATCAGTGAGCAACTTCTTTGGTGGTGATAGTGGCTTGCTTGGAAAGAGAATCAGCACAGAAGAGAGAGTTGTGTCCCCCAAGGCTGCTGCTGCTGCTGCCCCAACATCACAACCACAAGTAGAGGACACCAGATTAAGGCGCATCATGCTCGGACATTTCAGTGAAATACTTAGGACCAAGGGAAAACCTCAAGAGGATTCTCACAACCAATAAGAAAATGCATTTTTGTCTTGTAATTACATCATCCAATTTTGTGTTGCCAGAACATTTTTCATGATCAGAGTTGGAAATGTCAATAAAATCTGGGTTTTTGCTTTTACTTTTTACAGTTTTGTTATTTTTTTAGTTGGATATACTGTAAATTACTATCGGATATTATCTAAAAAGTATCACTAGATAAGTAAATTCTATCAAGTTAATGTAACACTGAACCAAATGAATGGTTAGATTTCAGAACAAATTTGGTTTGAAAAATGTAAAATCCAATGAGTATATTAACCTTCTAATCTTTTAACTCAAAGATGAACACAATTACACAGACATACATATAAGGCTTTAATAATAAATTTTGAGTACAAAAATTGGTTTGACTGATTTTTTCGCTCGAAATGAATGTTAGAAACTTCATCACACCTTTTGGACATATTCCTATAGTTGTCATGCAAACATCTTTAGTTAAATGTTTTATATTGACCTATAAGTTGAATATTCTAAGTCAGGTTTATCAATTGGGTATCCATAGAATGGACCATTAAGAATATATGCTGACAAGTATTTATATGGTAAGCCTCTTCAAATACATCTGTGTTTTAACTTTCTATAACTCTCAACTGGGTATATCTTGAAAAAGAAAAATAGTGATCATGTGAAAATAAAACTAGTATTTTCTGACACAATCCACTGCAAACGCCCATTAGAAACATTATGCTTGTAATTTTATTGGTGTCCGTGTGTTCATATATCTGTTTTGTCTACTGAATTGCATATCAGAAGTAGGATATATACGTGAAACAAAAGCACAGTCCCACATATATATATATATATATATATATATATATATATATGTATATATATATATAAAAAAAACACCATGTTATATATCAGTACGTGGCTATTAATTTTAAGCAACAACAGTTATATTGATTGATACAACCATATTCATAAAACATTACAATACCCCATTAAGGTAATGAAAAGCATAGACATATACTTTTGTAATATACATTCTTTTTTGCCTTAGATAACTACACTGGAAGTATTAACCAATGCTGCATAAAAAACAGTGGGAGATAGATTATATTATATCACAAGGGTAGGGTGTATATATATATATATATATATATATATATATATATATATATATAGTATTGTTGCAGTGATTGATTATGGTGATGGTGCATGTGATGTTATGTTATGCCCCGTCTTTGAGATTCCTATAGGTTGGAAAGGGCACTTGGCCTGACTCAATACGCCTGATGTCCTCCACAAGGAGATCATAGTGCCTCTTAACTTCCTCTGGAGTTTTGCCACCAACAGCCATTGCAATGTTGCACCAACGGTTGGGGGTGTCCTTGTCATGAACTGCTAGAGCTCTTTCAAACGCTTTGTTCTCCTCAGCTGTCCATCTGCTAGAGAAACAAGAAGAAGACATTGAATAATTAATTCAGACTAAAAGCAGAACAAGTAATGCAGATGATGAGAAATCTTTGAATTGAATATGGTGCCACTTCCTTCTCCTTTTATAACCACAACTGATCATGAATCATGTACAATAGAGGAGGGACCAACAATGTGACTATCCATGAGCATATTTGGGAATCAGTATCTTCAACATTCACTCCAATGAATTCAATATCATCACAAAACATACGTTACCAAATTAAATCTTGTGCAAAACTATTTCACAAGTTCTGACAGATTGATGATTTAGTGTACACATTAATCTTGCCAAACACTTCATTAGTTTATTTGGCATGCACATGATCCAAAATAATGCTTTCTTTTGTTCTTTACTGTCAGCATTCATTCATCTACTTGCAGTGAGTGGATCCGAGAAGCTCATACCCACTGAATCCAATGCAAGTAGGGTGTTAAGCATCATATACTGGAATCTGGATACAGTTAATTATTTAAGATTGCATGCAATCTTTGTTAAGTATCACCATTATAGTATTGATATTTGTTCATGTATAGTTTAGTTAGCTAGTTAGACACATAACATTAATATATTTGTTCATGGATCTTTCATAATATCAAACAATTCAATGAGATATTTTCATGAAAATGCTACTCTGACTCTTGGAACTCAGATATTTGAGACCTCATCAATTTGGGTCACTTGCATGTCTTCTCACTTTTCACATAATCTTAACCCTCAAAAAAGTAATTTTTCATCAAGGTAAATCCTAAAATGGAAATTGTGCCACAACTCATCAAATTCTGGACCAGTAGATTCAGAAGGGCACCTCATCATATACTTGGTTGGTCAGACACTGTGCATCATCATGTTTGTCCTAACTGACCCTCCTTACTGAATCCTACAGGGCTACATGTGTCCATGAAGAGGCTAATTACAAATTTTAATTTCTACTCCATCTTGCATGCAGTTTTTCATTTCTTGTTACAGAATTATATATAATCAACATAATTTTTCTTTCTTTTGAGCAAAAGCTAACAGTTGCAATTGTCTACTTTCCAACACTTATTCTGCATTCCATTTTTTCACAGTTTACACCAGTAGCTGTTTGAAATTATAATACTTAAAGGGGGTGCAACATGTTGGAGTGCATGAGCATCCCTATCTTTTCCATATGATTAGCATAGTCTCCTTATGACTAGGCAAGAACTAGTTGATGCTGAATCTATGCTCTTTACAAGATGCATAGCTAATATTCGTTTGGATTTTAGTTTGAAAATGACTCCTTACAACGAATTTCCAAATAATGATTTGTATTTGGAATGAGGCCAACCCAATTATAGTGGTGCAACATCATGCATGGTTTTAGAATATCAACTTGGAGAAATTGGCTAGACCTATATTGGGACCTTCTTTGCTAATATCTTGCAAGTAGCCATAAGAACTCAGTATATTCCAAAAAAGGGCCAACTAATAAATAACAGTGAGAAAATAATGGTTCATCTTTCATATTATGAATATTAATATTCGTCATTCCAAAACCTTTGTAAGTTGCACCAACCTGGTCCTCTCAGTAGTACAATTAATGTATACGGATTCTTCTCTTTATTGGAAGGAAAATCCGTTTCAGTGTTGATTTCGTGTCTTTCTGGTTAAAATTCTTTCCACTGCTAAAGGGAAAAACAAATATTCCTTCACCAAATATCTCTGCTTTTTGAACCAACTAGTGTAACAATTATGATTGGCTCTAAGCTATGTTCAAACATCTCTTGGAGAGCTCCATCAGACAATTAAACGTCTAATGAAAAAGAAAAATAGTGTCTACTAGTGGTGTGACAGACTTTTTTATAAAAAATTTCATGTAGGCGTATGACTACTTTTTTCTATAAGAGTCTAGTTTCGATCCAGGAACAGTACAGACATTTATTAAACTCTTGGTTTAGGTTTTATATATAGAAACTTTTATGAGTATAGATGGTATAGTTATAGAACCTTCCAATATTAATAAAATGATTTGTTTCAATTTTGTTCTTATATTTTCTTGATTGTTATTGTTGAAAACCAAACAATTGGCATTATTTGTAGGGACAAGAAAAAGAAAGTCAAGATGTTGACATGGCCACCAAGTTTGACATCGAGAAGTTTTTCAGGGAAATTAACTTTGGATTGGGAAGAATCTAAGATAGAAGTCATCTTGATATAACAATGTTGTATTGATGCTTTGAAGGTTGATGTGAACATCTCAATGCCTATGTCTCAGAAGGAGAAGGCTGGCATGATCCACAAAGCCAAGAGCATAAAAAATTATGTCTTAGTGACAAGGCACAGAGGGAAGTTGTTAATGAAAAAACTATCGTGACAATGTGGGTGAAACTTGAGTCATTGTATATGATTAAGTCCGTGGCACAGAAACCATGTTTGAAGCAACAATTATATTCGTTTAGGATAACCGAGTCAAGAACAATGGAGGAGGAGCTAGCGAATTTCAACAAGATTATGGATTACTTGGAGAACATTAAAGTGAAGCTTGAGAATGAGAATGAAGTTTTACTTTTTCTTAACGTCTTACCAAAGACGTATGAATATTTTAAAGACGCTTTATTATTTGGGAAGATCAGACCATTACTCTTGAGGAAGTGAAAACCTCAATAAGGACTAAGGAGCTTCATTGGGATGCATGAGTTATAAAAGGTGGTTGGAAGGTTTAAGATGCATGAATTTGAGCTTGTGGGAGCACCTTTAGGACACCTCAATTACCCAAACTCCTAGTACACAGGAATGTAGGAGAAAGATGAAGACTACTCCATAAGCTAATGGAGTTATTCAAATTCTTCCTTAAATTCAATGAATGAACTATAAAACAAAGGACAAGATGGACATTTAAAAAAAGGAGGTGCTGAAAGAGAGGTCCAAGATAGAATTTATTTTATTTAAATCAATTTTTAAATATTATATAAAACGGGTTTCTAAATTAATTTTAATAATGTGTTTTATATTAAAACATGTATTACAGTAAAAGAAAACAATTTGAAAAAGTAGGAATTTGAGCACATTTTTTTTGTCTCCTTATAACATACAATTTTATCACAACTATTTTATATTATAAACCAATTTCTTAAATACTCGTAAATTTTTTCACTCTAATTTAAGGTTTCTCAAATTAATTACTTTATAAACTTCTATGCTGTCTCATTCCTATTTATCTTAAATTTCACTAATTTATACTTTCAAATTCGTTTTGTTATATAGTGACTTTCAAAATAGTTCAAAACAGTTAACGTTATGTATATGTTTTTACATTAATGACACATGCATTATACACACATATATTTATTAATTAATTAATTTATTTATATCTTTCAAAATCTATATTAATAAAAAATACTTGTTATAAAGACATCTATTGAAAGATTATGCTCAAGTTAGCCCGAAAAATAATTCAAGAATCATTTGAAGGAGAAAGTTTTTTTACTCGTACCAATAAAATGAATTAGTTGTAACTTGTAAGAGTAACTTAGTGTATGCTCAGATTAAAGTTGGAAAAGTTCAAAAGTTTTAGTACTCGAAAGTAAAAAAAAATAGTTCTTCATTTGTTATGTTGGAATAACTTATTGTACTTTGAAATCTATAAAATTAGTTTTGAAACTTTAATAGCTAAATTGTGTACAAGTTTGAAATGGTGTTTGATAATGGCAATATTTTGTGCGTGCCACACAAAATCTATGGTTGATGTGATTGTGTTCTTCTAATGTTAAAACATGGGTGAGTTCAGTGTTTAAGAATGTTATCCCAGAAAGAGGTTTTCGGTGTGATTTGAATTTTCTTTGCCCTTATTGCATGCCTAGTAAACATGTTCTGTTCCAATTGATGTGACAATGATTTCAATAAACTAGATCCAGGTTGATCTCAACCACTAGTTAGTTTTAGATGTTGAATAATATATAAGTGGATTTTAAATTTAACTTAATCTTATAAAATTGATTTATAATAAAGTAAAATTTGTATCCACTTATATGTTATGAAATGTCTTTATTTCATGTAGATATTCAACATATTCTTTCCACTTCGAGACCTATTAAGTCAACTTGTGCGTAAAATTATAACTTGTGGATGGTTCAATAACAGTTTAATAACAAGTGACATGATAAGTTTAACAAATTCTTATTGAAATATGTTTTGAATGACTCTAATACATGAACTATAAGTTTAACTAAACCTTATAAAATCGGTTTATAATAAGATATTTGCATCCACTTATACTAAGAAATAATCACTTTTAAATTCAAATTCAAATTATATCAATACTGAATATATATATATTTATATATATATATATATAATATAGATAGTAATTTATTAAATTTAGGTCCCTTCTTATTAGTATGACAAATAAAATCATATTTGTTATAATTGTCTAAATTCATTTCAGCTTTATATTCATATATCTCTATAATTTTTTCTATTTTAAATTATTTTACTTTTTTTTACTTTTTGATCCTATATTTCAAAAGTTGTACAATTACAATTTCTTAATTATTATTTAAATTAAAAAGAATAAGATGTGCCTTCTTTTAATGTTAAATTTTTTATAACTTTTTTTTTCTTTGTTATGATTTTTCTTTTTTCTAAACAAAATATTTAGATACATATGATTACTACAGCTGAGTGTGTCCATTTAAACTTGCAAATGCACTAACCCACATTACAATAAAAGTCTACACCTGCATTTTATACAAACTTCAATTTTAATAAATCGTATATTGAGGCACCAACAAAAATATAATTAGTTCTTTTTTTAATATACTTCAAATACACTTTTAATTTTTTTTCTAAATTAAACTAAAATCAAATGCAAAATACATTAAATATTAAATTATATAATAAAATATAATTTTTTTTACTGCTTTCTTACAAACTACTTATATTATTAAAAAATAATTTTAATTCTAACTTAACCTTATTATTCAATAATTTATAAAATGATATTTGCACTCATATTTATATATAAAATATTTTTATCTGGATTTTCACCATGTATGAAAATTCTAATTTAATTTGTGATAACTCTTTATTTCTCATTTCACCAATTTTCAGTTGGTCAAAAAGTTTTCCCTACTAAACAATAAATTCCAATAATTGTCATGCCAACATTTTCCTTCTTACCAGAAACAATCACTTGCAAAATCAACTCCTTTAGTTTAGTTAAGATCAGTCTTTCAAAATATTAAGATTCATTTCAAAGATTACTTCTACGACACAATTTCTCTACATTCAAACTAAAACTGAAAGTCTTGATACACAATAAATAAGATTACTTATGAACAAAATTATACATTGAAAGAGACTCAAACTGCAGAATTGTCAACATCTTTAGCAGTGGTTCCCTGTGAAGACTGAGACATGTTGCAGTAATGTGTTGTGAAATGTGAACTGTGACAGTAGTGGGGCCCTGCATAGTTTACCTCTCAGTTCACCCAATGGACCATAAAAACCCTCCATCATCAGAAACATAGCAGATTTTATAACACAACATAACATAGCAGATTCAACTGAGAAACAAGTGAGAAACAAGTGAGAAAGAGATGAAGAAGGTGTTTTTTCTTGCAATTGTGGTGGTGGCAGTGGTGGTGATGGAGGTGAGTCCAAAGGCAGAGGGTTTGAATTGTAGCCCTGTGGAGCTGAGTCCTTGTTTGGGGGCAATAACTTCCTCATCTCCACCATCAAGCACCTGCTGCCAGAAAGTGAGGGAACAAAGGCCATGTCTCTGTGATTACCTCAAAAATCCAAGTCTCAAGAACTATGTCAACTCTCCTGGTTCCAGAAGGGTTGCTAGCTCTTGTGGGGTTCCCTTCCCAACTTGTTAGGCACCTTCATGTTCATCATCATCTTTGCTTCGTATACTATACTATACTGTATAATAGTATAGTATAATAATACCATGTAATGTACTGTAATAAACCCTCTCTGTTTGAGGATGTTTCTGAGTGCATGTTAGCTTTGACAAATTAAGATCATTATGTGTATGAATGAGATGTTTGAAGAAGTTAATGGAATATATTTGGTGTGTATTTGGGTTCTTGGTCCCCTCATTTTACCTTTTTCTTTTGTTCTTTACAAACACTATTTTTGGTCAACAATTGAGTGGGTGGTGGTGCTTGATGAATGGCAAGGTTTTTTCATTTTATTTTATTTACATTTTTTCATTATGAAAATCTAAGAATTAAAGAAAATTGTGTTCATATCAACTCGTATACGAGACTATATAGATAAGCTAAAGAAATGATCATTAGGATAAATTTGAAATGGATCTGATAAGATATTAAGAAATGAATTTAAGTCTGATTCAACTTCATAAAACTGACGTATAAGATGAGATTTACACCCACTTGTATATTATGAAATGTTCTAATACTTAGTCGATGTGGAATTTCCAACATTTATAAACTGGTCTATTTTAATTTGTGATTTGTTCAAAATAAATATTTGAACTTTTATTCTTTTTCTCATTTTTGGAATTACAAAAGATTTTGATGGCAGCTCAAATAGCAATATGGGTATTGATACAATTTTTTTAAAGGATATATGGGAATATAAGAGTTTTGCAATAACCAAATAAAAAAGTTTGTTTTTTTTACTTTTTAATTTTTGTATGATGATAAAAAATATTTATCTGAATATATCTTTTTCTACTTTCACCCAATTCAATCAATAGTTTGACAATAAAATTAATGAAAAAACAAACAGAAATATTAAGTGTAAGTTTGAACAAGTTTGTTTATATGTAATTTTACCATAATAAAAAAATGAAATGAATTTCTGTGTAGGATAAAATTAACTTATGTGTAGATTAAATTTATTTAATTTTTATTTCTTCTTTTTAGATACAAAAATTGATACAAATTCAAATCCAATTAACAGAAACAGTTATTTTACAAAAGATGGGTACCAAATATTAAAACTTTGGGAAAAAATTATTATACTGATTAAATTTTAATTTGAGAAAACTAATCTCAAAGATCTTTTATGAATTATTTATGAAACAGGTTATTATCACACCAACTTGGGTTAGCTTTGCTCTTTTTGCGCAAGATCATTGCTGGTATACAGACTGGGCTGAGGCCCAAAAACAGATTCCATGCCTAAAAAAATAAGACCTTTTCTTCCTGCACACCCATAATTTTCAGCTGCACCTTCTTAATCTTTTAAATGACAATTTTACCTTTCATAAAAGCGACTTATGGATTATTTGTTCCCTCCCTAATTTTTAGAATATGATTTTCCAAATAAAAATTTCCAAAACAGAAGTTTTGGAATAAGATTTTTAGAAAATATTCTTCAATATCATACATTCTAGCTCAAGTTTTTTGGAACAAACTTTATGGAACATATGTATTTTAGATTATATAATTTAGAAGGTATTTTTAAATTCAAAATACCTTTCAGAAGTGTTTTTTTGAAATAATTGAAACAAGTTTTCTAAAATATATGATAATTTTTAGAATAAATCTTTTAGAACAAATTTTCCGAAACACATAAAATGCATTTTGAAATGAGTTTTACAGAATAATAAATTTTTAAAACATATAAGAAACTTTTGGGAGGAACTTTTTTTAAAGCTAACTCTCTTTTTCTTCTTCCTCTCAAACAGTGTAATAAAGAATAGAAGTATAACAATGATGCAACAACGATAACGGTGACAACGATTGAATATTTTAGTCTTTTTATATTATTTTGGGAGTCCAGTTAGTAATAATGGAGTACAAAAAGAAAAGGCTGAAAATATAGAGGGAGGCAAGCAAGGAGAGAAATAGCTCGGGAAAAAGGATTCACTAGTAGGATTTCCACCCGACTGTTTCTTCCTGCACCTCCATACCTTCTACTCTCACCTCCATAAATTTTCAAATTTCCAAAAATACCTCTCTATAATATTCCAGATTACGTAATTTGGAAGTCATTTTTCAAATTTGTAATTAGCTTCCGGATTATATAATCCGGAAGCCTTTTTTCAGATGCATGATTACTTTCCAGATTATATAATCCAGAAGTCTTATTTAGCTTCCGGATTATGTATTTCGAAAATCTTTTTTCAAATGAGTTTTTGGATTACATAATTCGAAAACTACTCTATGGGGTGACACAAGAAGGATTAAAATGTATTTTCATGTTGTATATGAAGGTGGATATCTCATACAAATTCTTATTTAATTTGTGATAACTCTTTATTTCTCATTTCACCAATCTTCACTTGCTCAAAAAGTTTTTCCTACTATTTCTTATTTCTTATTTGGGTGGTGATATTTTGACCCTGTTCCACTTTACACTTCCTACAAAATATTAATATTTGTAATTAAAAAAAAAATTAAAAGAAGAAAATTTTTTCTTAATGAAAATATAATCAAAATAATTAAAATATTAATATTTATTAGAGTGTAGAATGGGTGTGAAAAAATTATTTTTTTTCTTATTTAATTTGTGAAATGTGAACTGTGAGAGTAGTGGGGCTGCATAGTTGACCTTTGAGTCCACCCAATGGACCATAAAAACCCTCCATGATCAGAAGCATAGCAGATTCAACTGAGAAACAATTCAGAAACAAGTGAGAAAAGATGAAGAAGGTGTTTTTTCTTGCAATTGTGGTGGTGGCAGTGGTGGTGGTGGAGGGTTTGAATTGTAGCCCTGCGGAGCTGAGTCCTTGTTTGGAGGCAATGTCTTCCTCATCTCCACCAACAAGCATCTGCTGTCAGAAAGTGAGGGAACAAAGGCCATGTCTCTGTGGTTACCTCAAAAGTCCAAGTATCAAGAATTATGCAAACTCTCCTGGTTCTATAAGGATTGCTAGCTCTTGTGGCATTCCCTTCCCAACAACTTGTTAGCCACCTTCATCTTCATCATCTTTGCTTCATATACTGTACTATACTGTATAATACTATAGTATAATACCATCTAATCTACTGTAATAAGCCCTCTCTGTTTCAGGATGTTTCTGAGTGCATGTTAGCTTTAACAAGTTAAGATCATTATGTGTATGAATGAGATGTTTGAAGAAGTTAATGGAATAAATTTGGTGTGTATTTGGGTTCTTGGTCCTCTCATTTTACCTTTTTCTTTTGTTCTTTACAAACACTAATTTTGGTCAACAATTGAGTGTGTGGTGGTGCTCATTCATGAATGTTTGTGAGAGGTCCACTTTGAAAGGGTCTCCTAACATTTTAGGTCTTTGGATTCAACTGGTCAAGTAAGCTAAGGTTTTTTTTTTTTTTTTTTTTTTTTTTTTTTTTTTTAAAATTTTTTTGTGGTTAGGTGTGGTTGTGTGTTTTGTTTTTGGATTTTTTTGGTTAAGTGAGCTAAGGTTTTTTTTTTTTTTTTTTTTCATTTTCTCATTCTGAAAATCTAAGAACATAAGAGTGTTCATACCTACACTAACAACTCGTTCGTGTATGAGACTATATAGATAAGTTAAACAAACAATTGCTAGGATAAACTCGAAATGAATCTGATATAATATTAAGAAATTGACTTTAAATTTGATTTAACTTCGTAAATCTGACTTATAAGGTGAGATTTGCATTTATTTATATATTATAAAATGTTCTAATATCTAGTCGATGCATGATCTCCAACCGTTATAAACGGATCTATTTCAATTTGTGACTTGTTCAAAGTAAATATTTTGACTTTTATTTATTTATTTTCATTTTGGAATTACAAAAGATTTTGATGGCAGCTCATATAGCAATATAGGAATTGTCATTTATAATGGTTAAATTTTAATTTGAGAAAACTAATCTCAAAGAGCTTTTATGAATTATTTATGAAACAGGTTATTATCACACCAACTTGGGTTAGCTTTGCTTTTTTTGTGCAAGATCGTTGCTGGTATACAGACTGGGCTGAGGCCCAAAATTCCATTCCTGAAAAATAAGACTTTTTCTTCCTCCACACCCATAATTTTCAGCTGCACCTTCCTAATCTTTTAAATGACAATTTTACCTTTCATAAAAGCGACTTATGGATTATTTGTTCCCTCCCTAACTTTTAGAATATGATTTTCGAAATAAAAATTCCAAAACAGATTTTTTTGGAATAAGGGTTTTAGAAAATAGATTTCAATATGAAATATATTAGCTCAAGTTTTTCGGAACAAACTTTATATATAGAACATATATATTTTGAATGGTATAATTTAGAAGGTATTTATAAATTCAAAAATATTTTTCAAAATGTATTTTTTGGAATAATTGAAGCAAGTTTTCCAAAATATATATGATAATTTTTAGAATAAACCTTTTAGAAGAAATTTTCTGGAACACATAAAATGCATTTCGAAATGAGTTTTACAGAATAATAAATTTTTTAAAACATATATGGAACTTTTGGAACGAATTAATAAATTTACTTTTTTAAGTATTAAAAATAAGAAAGTTGAGGGTTTTTTTTTCAAATGGTATAATTTCATTTGATATTTTATGAAATGGGCAAAAATTGTACAAATCGTACATATAGAATTATCCATTTCAGAAATTATACTATTTGAAAAAAAAAAACTAAAATTGATTAAAATATATATTAAAGTATACATGAGAGATAGTTAATTTGATACGTGTTGAACATGCATGCATTGTGTTGTGAAAGTTGAAACCTTCCCCAAGTAAAACTTCATCTCCAACAACACTTCCAGTTTCTGCATTTTTTTTAGTATTCTATTCTCTTCATCTCACCTTCAACCTTCCCCACATACCACCCTTCTCTTCTCTTCATCTCTTCTAACACTAATAATCCACTCTGCAAAGTCAACATCAATAACTCAACTCTCACAAATAATCACTTTCTCTTCTTCTTTTTTAACTCACTTTCTTTTCTACCTTTTTCAAATGGGATTATCCAAACATATTAAACATCATAATATATATTTATTTTTATTAATGTCATGCTATATATATGTAAATTTAAACATGAATAAATGTAAATTGAACACATACAATAATGTTCTCATATAGATCTTATCATATTATGATTCTCACACAATCATATAATCAAGAAGGAATAGGCACTTACCTTGATCCATGAGTGATCCTAATTGAGCAGTTACTTTATCTCCTTTGTCCCAATCTATGCAGAGACAGAACCCTATAACCTTTAGTTCCCAATCTCCATCAAATGCAGGTTTTCCATTAGGTATATCATCAGATATATATTTCTCACATTAACCAATGAGCCTTTAATTATATTATTATTATTAAATCATATTCGGGTCCAAAGCTCAAATTCTAAGTCGTGTGAGTCACTTTATAGAAATTAATTTACATAATTTCTTACAATATATGTTACCTTCACTCTTTTCCACATCCCAAAATTAACTTAGAATACAATTTTATATGAAATTCTCATCCCAAATACAGAAGTTTTCTCCCATCACTTCTCTTCCACCATTAGAACAAACATAACTTTCTTCAACACAACTCATATTAAACCACCTTTATGTTCTATGGGAAACATTTTCAACTTGTACTCACAAAATTACCCCATCAAATAAATTATTAGTCTTTGCGTATTATTTTCTTCCACTCAACTTTGGAATAATGGACTTCTCTTTTTGCAATTAACCTTCACCAGTTTTAGCCAAAGCTTGCTTGAAAATGATCAGTGATTTGGAAGACAGTGACATGGGAAGAGGAGAAACATCATAATGCATTAATTAGTGCCTATAGTGCATTGAATCTATGGTCAACGATGTTTATAAACCCTAAACATTATATTAAAAAGTCAAAGAAAATTGGCAATGATTGTTCATAAAATTATTATCTCACCATAGAAGAACCTTCATGTGAAACACATGTGTTGGGGTTGAGAAAACACGTTTGAAGTAGAGTTGTAGGAGAAGAAAGTTTAGTTGATTATTTCTTCCTCTTCTTTAGAGTGTCACCTTCTCTCCCAACAATTTATCTTAATTTCCTCTTCATTCAATGAAGGGAAGTAATTGAGACAATTTTTCAACAACTATAAACCTAATTCATGTGAAAAATGTGATATAGAATATACAACACTTTCTTGTGTAAAATATGAAAATAAATGGAGTGTCCTCAAATAAAGTTTGTATCTATTTATATATTATAATTTAATATTTAATGTGAAATATTTCACACATCTTCTCGTGTCGAGAATTAGATATCTAAAACATGAAACTGTCAAAAAATCTAATAACATGTGACACGATCAATTGTTGAAGATCCTACGTTAACTAGAGATAATAACATTTTGTAGTATATAAATGGATGCAAATTTTATTTTATAAGTCGGTTTCATAAGATTGATGTAGACTTAAAATACACTTCTTAATATAATATAAAGCTGACAAATTTATTAGAATAACATTTTAATATTAAAAAAGTACACCAAAGTCATCAATGTTCAGTTAATAATTCAATGGTCTGTTAACTAACTATTGCATTTACACATTTGAAGTTTGAAACATTTTTATGGAAAATTATTTAGCTAAGATAACAAAGGAGAAGATAAATATTGTGTAGTACGAATTCAAATATAAGAACAAAATAATATTTTTAATTGAAATTGTATGTAGTATCATCACTTTACAACTCTAAAGCTAAAAACAATGTTCATGGTTAAAATTGAAATTTATACAAATAAGATTAGAAAAACATATAACACTAGTTTTTATACTAATCTTCAACATAGACAAGATGATTAACAATAAATTCAAATAAAGAAAATTATACTAATTATAGGAATTCTTTAGGGTGATGAAGTTGTAATTGTAAGTGGGTTTTATAATTATTATAAAAGGGCAGATTGCAGGTAGGGTTAATTAAGCACTTAATTAGAGAAATAACTTGAAAAAAAAAATGTTGACTTTGAGAGTTAATTAAGAAGTGTAAATTGTTGTTTATATAAATACATATTTCCCAAATGATTATAATACTTATAAAGTAGTTATATTGTCCAAAGCAAAAGTATTATGAAAAACAACTTTCAAATTTCACATTCATTACTCCATTGAATCTAAGTAATCCACTATAAGCTTTTTTACAATCGGTTTAAGACCTCATTATTTATTAAGAGATTTGCTAAAACAAAGTAATCATGTCTATTTATATTTTCTATAGTGATGATAATAATATCACATTATTATTTTTTACACCATGTGATAATAAAATAAGATACATTAATTGTTTTTCATATAAAGATATATATAACAATTACAACGTTTTAAATAGTTTTAATTGCTAAACAATCTTTTCGATCACGATGTGTTGTCATCCTTGACTCAACACTCTTGAAGAATGACACATTAAAATGTAGAATATTTGTTCTATAATATTACATTATTGAAGATAAAGAAGCACATGATAAAACAAAATTATTTTATACCATGCTTCATGAATTATGCTCCAACATCTCAATTTTTTTAAACCATTCTCATCCACAAATTTAGTAGTTGTTAAGAAAAAAACGTACATATTCATTAAAAAAAATTGTATGGTAGTCTCACTTGTTTAAATATTTATTTTCTCTAGTTTAACAAATAAATCTTGTTTTGTCTCATTAAAAAGAGATAGTTCATTGACTCACTAAGTTTTTTTTTTAAGAATATATATCTTTTAAATATAAATATTCTTTAAATCTTAATTAGTTATAATTGATACCTCTAATTCAATAAAAATAAATAAAATCTTACCTCTACACATTAAACTATTTAATTATAATAATAATTTAAACTTATTTAGAAATAAAAGCAATTTAAATTGCAATAAGAATTTGTATTTATATTTTCAAACAATGTAATACAATTTTTTTTTATATATTGTTTTATGCAGTCAAAAGTTATTATTCATTTTCATCAACATTATTTTTATATAGGCTCGTATCAAATTCATAATAATCAAGATTTATATAATAATTTTTAGTTTATGTAAGAAGATTTGAATTTCACCCCTATAAATAGAGTGCATTAAGATTTGAGCTTTATTCTGAATATTATAGCGTAGCGTGTGATTAGTCCCACATCGCTCATTATGTCTTCCAATCTCTCTGTGATACTCCCTCGTGTTCTCATCGTTTCCAGAAGAACACTTCGCAAGAACAAGTTCGTGGATTTCGTCGGTAACCAACTAACTAACTTACAAATCTTTGTTCAGAAAATTAGCAGCATTTGAATCATCATCCTCACCATTGTTGTTTTCTGTTTTTCTTCAGGGGAATACCACCTTGATCTGATAGTGAGCTATGGCGCAGTACCTGTGATCGTGCCTCGCGTTTCCGGGGTCCACACCTTGCTAACCAGCTTCGAGCCAATCCATGGCGTTCTTCTCTGCGAAGGAGAAGACATCGAGCCATGTTGGTACCAGCAAGACGACCATGGCTCTGATCTCTCGCCAGAGGAGTTGGAAGAAATCAGAAGGCTTCATTCCAGTGATACTTCCATTGACAAAGAGAAAGACTCCATCGAGTTGAGCCTTGCCAAGTTCTGTCTCGAGAGGAACATTCCCTATCTGGGTATCTGCAGGGGCTCCCAGGTTCTGAATGTTGCATGTGGGGGTACCCTTTACCAGGACATTGGAAAAGAGCTTTCAAAAGGGTGTGCGGAGAGTGATCGAGTGATGCACATAAACTACGATGATTATGATGGGCATAGGCATGGTGTGAAGCTTGTGGAGAGCACCCCTTTGTGGAAGTGGTTTCATGAGGAAGGAAAAGAAGGGGAAGAAAGGGAGATTTTGGTTAATAGTTACCACCATCAAGGGGTTAAGAGGTTAGCACAACGTTTTGTTCCTATGGCCTTTTCTGCTGATGGTTTGATTGAAGGGTTTTATGACCCTGATGCTTATAGCCCTGAAGATGGCAAATTTATCATGGGATTGCAATTTCACCCTGAACGTATGAGAAAGCCTGATTCTGATGAATTTGATTACCCTGGTTGCCCCTTTGCCTATAAGGTAGCTTTTGTTTCTGCTTTTAAGAGATCAATTTTGATATACACTGATCACAGATTTGTCTAATAATGCATTGTTATTATCACGCAGGAATTTGTGAAGGCTGTGATTGCTTATCAGAAGAAGCTCAACAGTTTAACATCTGTGCCAAAGCCTGTGAAACTTAACAAGGAAATGGAGAACAAGAGGAAAATCATAGTGCGTAGCTTTTCCCTTGCCAAAAACCTCTACACCATGGGCCGTGGGAATTGCTCCTCTAAAGATTCTGAACTTGAAGTTGGAGCAGAGTTTTTGGAGGTACAAAATTTCACACCTTTCATGTTTCTCTTTCAATTTCGGCTAAATGCTCTCAGTTTTCTTCTTCTCTTCATTTTGGTCATTCTCTCAATTAACCATGCTAAGAGTGTTTGTTAGTCTTGGATGATGATGCAATGTTCATGTGATGTGATGTCTCTTACAACTAGATCTATTCTTTATCAGTAAATTGATAGAAAATGAACTTAGTTTGTGCATACCTTAAGAATCCAAAGTGGAAGCTAATAAACTTAGAGACCAAAAACATTGGAACTAAATGATAAGATTGATTTTGGCCTTTATGAGCATGGTAAAACATTGGGATAAGCAATTTGGATTGCACCAGAAGTTTCCCTTTTGAGTTGTTTGATTAAGAATGGAAGTGCGTTTGAATTTGCAGTCAAACACAGTGTTAAGTGTGCAGCAAGAGAATCGGTTGAAGCAAATGGGAGCAACAGTGAGGAATGCAGGGTCATATGTGGAGAGAGTGAAGGTGAATGAGGGAAGAGAGAAAATGGCCAAAAATGTGATGGGAAAGATGTCAGTGGAGCAGCTGTCTGATCTGCTGACTTTCTACCGCACCATGGGACAGATTTGCTCTCAAATTTTGGAAAGAAAGCTGCATGACGTTGTGAATGACTTCAGTTCTTGACCAAAACTTTGTTTCCTCTTACCATGCAACATTACTTGTTCTTCTTTTTGGTGTCTTTTAGCATGTCACTCACATGAATCTTGTGTTCTGTGCTGCCTCCTTGATTCCCTCTGTTCATATTTCAACTTTTGCCTTAATTTCCTCTCCATGAAAGTGATGTTCATCTCTCTTGCTTTGCTTCTTATTTTAGTTTCTATGTAACAAAATAAGACAGTTTTTTATTATGGTTCAAATTAGCTGCCACAGATGTTTCATAACTGTACAATCAATCCAAGTCACTGTCTTCCACCCAACAAATGGATATCAACTAAAATCACAACTGGCACCAACTAAAAAAGATTTACAATGCTATCTGTGTTTACATAATATTACACATTACACATTGACTAAAAATTAAAATACTTTAGAGTATATAAATAGATACAAATTTTACCTTATAAATCGGTTTTACCGATTTTATAAAATTGAGTTGGATTTAAAGTTAAAGTTATTACATCTCTAGATTATTATTATTTGTAGTTACTCACAGTGGTTGTAGCTCTTTCATCAAAGAAAGTGTGTTTGAGTTTTGATTTTAGACCGTGATTAAGATTAAGCTGGTAGAATTTTGAGATTAACTCACCCATTAAATGCATATAAATTAAATGTATGTAATGAGAAATAGTAACAGAAAATATTTTTTTATTCTCTTTTATTCTTGAGATAACGTTAAAGTTCGGGTTTTTGACCATGATGGAGTTTTTTTTTTTTGTTTTTACTAAAATGGGGTCCGTTTAAAAAAAATTACAAATTTAGGCGTGCCAATTTGGCACGACTTCATATGCACAAAAATCTTTGGTTTGCACAAAATTTCTGACAAATTCTCCCGAAATGGTTTTTTCGGGAAATTCCACGTAATTTGGAACAAAACGCGACAGATTTCAGGTCAAACGGATGAGTATTCACCCAGGAAAAAAAATCAAACAGTTTCACACACGAACGAACCATCCTTTCAGCCCGGGCAATGATGAATAAAAAATTTATTGCGAATCTTGTGGGACGAGTCAGAGGCTCAAATCTCAGCCAAAACTCAATAGACATAATGACGAATGTCTGGTAAAACATTCAGACCAAAATACCCAAGGAGTAAGGCGCATAAATCCCAGACCGAGAGTGAACAAAACCGGTTTTCCGAAAACAAAACGTCCTGGCTTTTCTTCCCCGTATCTTCCTTCTGTGATTTGTTTATGGACGTGCCTCCTTACCTGGGTGCAAACAACATACGAAAGTACTTGTGTGAATTTTT